>ULYE01011241.1_pt1 | contig 49193 bp, 65 predicted proteins | sample 1961921 | NCBI WGS metagenome assembly ULYE01 (sample SAMEA4835856, study PRJEB28245) | human gut metagenome | biome: gut microbiome; material: fecal sample | place: Denmark | collected 2008 | reverse complement strand
CGGCAATGCGCCGAAGGTGTTCAAGAAATACCGCAAGGAACTCGGCGACATTGTTAACGGAACTCTCTTCAATTACGTTAAAGACGCCTTCCGTATTCAGCTCAACAAGTACACCACCGACCAGATTGTCAGCAACCGCGATATAGTCGAGCGTGCTATAGAAACACAGCTAAGCGAAGCACTCGCTAACGAGCACTTCCATCTTGAACAGCTCACGTCCGGACTCAAATATCCAAACTCTATCGTGCAGGCTGTCAATCAGAAGAATAAGGCAATCCAAGAAGCACAGCGAGCACTCAACGAAGTAGCCGTAAAAAAGGCTGAGGCAGAGAAAATGCTTGTACAGGCTCGTGCCGAGCGTGAAGCCAACGAGCTTAAATCTGCAAGCCTTACTCCTGCTATTCTCAAAAAGATGTGGATTGAGAAGTGGGACGGCTCTGTTCCGCAGGTCGTTACTGGCGGCAGTAACAGCACATTCATCGATATAAGCAAATTGAAGTAAAAGATGAAAAATAGAGTTGTAGATATAGATAAGGATACAATCGCTTTGATTATTAATCACAAAGGCTCGGAGTATCTTAGTTATGTGGACAAGTCAGATTTACACAAGATATCTGTTATCAAAGGAACGTGGTGTCTTGCTGTTAACAGGACAGGACATATTGACGGAGTAAAGACTAAAATTCAGAAGTCCTTGTCAAGAAAGCAAATATGGTTGCACAATATTGTTCTACAAAAAGAAAAAGAGAGTAATATTGTAGACCATATTGATCACAATACGCTTAATAATAAAAAATCCAATCTAAGGGAGATTACAAGACAAGAAAACGCTCAGAATATATCTACAACTCTGTCTTCTACAACGAGACATAGAAATGTTACTATCGACAATGGCTATTATCGAGTTAGAATAAACGGTATTTCTTTAGGCCGATATAAAACTATAGAAGAGGCAATCTCTGTGGCCGATACTGAAAGAATTAAAATATTTCCTAAGAGTAATTTATTAAACAAGAAAATACAATTAAACAATACCGTAAACGAACTAAGAAAGAAAAATAAACAATAACCCTCTCCCTGGTGACAGCAGGGAGAGATAAAACAAAAACATTATGACACAAGAAGAAATTAAAGAGCGTTTAAGAGCATTAGTGAACAAGAAGAAGGTTATTGACTTGGAAATAGAAAAGCTGCAAGATGAATGTCTTGCCAACTACCCAATACAACCAGGCGATAAGTGTGTAGACAAAGAAGGCAAGTTTTATTGGGTTGACAGATTGCTTTTTTGGGACACATCATCTATATTCCCGACGATTTTCGCGTATCGCCAAAAGAAAGATGGCACACTCGCCAAGCGTAGTGAACAGGTTATTACCGATAGTATTACTAAAATAAACAAATAAAGAAAATGAAGCCAATAAAGCATAATAAGCAGCCCAATCGCATAATATACTTTGGTACAGATGGCTGTGTAGGGCATTATCCTTTGGGAATCAACTTTCATCTTACACGAAAAGAGTATAAGGATTTTCAAAATATAGACAGAATCATAACAGACGAGTTTTTAAATAAGGCTACAGGAACTTTTTTCCGTTACATAACAAATGGTACTCCTTATATTGGATTCGGTGTCCCTTATTCTCCAGATGATGAACGCCCAGGCAGTAAGACTATCGTGTTGGTTGGATGTGGAACTGTACAGAAAGTAATAGATGCAATCTTACAAAACTCCTTTCTCTTGGACAAGTTCAAGAAAGTAAAAGAGAAGTATAACCTTTATATTTATTTTTTGGAGGACAAACAATGAACAGAGAGCGAGCAAAAGAACTGCTGCCTATCATACATGCATTCGCAGAAGGTAAAACAGTACAATTTAAAAATTCATTTGAAGATTGGATTGACTGCGATAATATAATGTTTAATTGGCCTCCAAAAGACTATCGCATCAAGCCAGAACCCAAGTACCGCCCATTCAAGGACGCAGAAGAGTGCTGGCAGGAAATGCAGAAGCATGAGCCATTTGGGTGGGTAAAGGACAAGGAAAGAGGATATAAAGTAACAATAACGAGAGTTAATGACGATGAAAATACAGGTTTTATGGCAATCAATGGTAAAAGCGAATGGACGTTAGAGGGACTAATGGATTATTATACATTCGCTGACGGCACGCCCTTTGGCATAAAGGAGGAATAATTTATGAAAGCAAGATTGGCAAAGAAGATAATTAAGGCGAGTGATACTTACTGTTTCTATTGTAGAAATTGCGACACTCACAGTAGATTTAAGTATCATCCGTATTGGACAAGTCATTGGAACCACTATGGTTCTCGGATGGGCGACGTTCCCTCAGCAACTTGGAAGTTAGACCAACGCTTGAATGTAGCTTTGCGACGGCTGCCTCAATATACACAGAAACTGTTGTGTGCTGTCAGGGCAAAGCAAATGGAGCTGAAAAGAATACGGCTGCACAGGTTGTTGGAACGGGTGAAAGCCAAACAGAGCGTTAAGGAAGGGAATAGTAATGAGAATGTATCCTCATCAATCGACGGAAAAATGGAATGTCTATAACGGCAATCTATTAGACTGGGAAGCGAGTCGTGAACTGACCATGCTCTATCAAAGGCGCATGGAAGAGGAAAAGAGCAAGGGGGAGTTTGTCCCTTATAGGACTTACTTCCGCTGCTCAAGGTTTAAAATTAAAGAATAAACAATATGGAAAGAACTATAATATACAGAACACAGCGTACCGTTACAGACGTACGCACAAAGGGAGGTATGAAGGCACATATTTGTGTGTATGGCGAGATAGCGAGAGCGAAGGGCAAAAGGTTTTGGATTTTCAAGCTGCCCGACAGATACATACGCAGAACTTGGCTAATGGAGTACGTGAAGACCGTGCGAGGGACTTACGTGCCCATTAAGTGTTACTTGAAAAGGCTTTCATTCGAGAGCGTCAAGCGAGTGATGAAAGTGGAGAACATAATGGAGGAGGAACTTAAAGTAAAGTGTCATGAATATAAGAAGAAGTCTGGTAAGGCAGAATAGAAACCTGCTTGCTGTGCATCCTGACGTGATGAAACGGACGATGGATGCAGTGAACGACCAGTGCTCGCTGTACTATATCATCATCGGCTCGGTATATAACCTGGCACAAAGTTCGATGCTCGACGCTAAGGTGATGCTGGAGGAGACAAAGCACTGGAAACATGAGGTGAAAAGAGACGTGAAAAAGGCTCTTGCTGCATACGACACGTGGAACTCGAAGATGAAGGTGCAGCTGCGGGACAGGTATCAGATGTGGCTTGACATATCGGACGACGTGGCGGAGAAGATGAAGATGCACGTACAGAAGCTAAAGTGGAGCTATGATGCGGTGCTGATGAAGCATAACGACACGGAACATTTGCTTAAGGCACATCTGTTGACTGCTTTGACGATGAACGACCTCGCATTGTCGACGTTCAGAAAGTACATAGCCGACGGATCCGAGAAGACAAAGGTGGATATGAGTTTGCTGTTTTCGAAGGAAAGTTCGTTCAAAGATGTGGCGACGAACAGGGAGAACGCTGTAAGGAGAGTGCTGAAATGCAGTGGCGGAGACATTGACTGCAACAAAGACAGCAACTGCGTGTTGGCTGCGGACATCATCAGCAGGAAACTGGCTGACTTCAAGATGTATGAGGAGGCTTGCGGATATGGCGCTGAGTATAATCCCGAGGTCATAGAGAAGTATATTGAATAATGGAACATGAAAACACAGATTAGTGCATCTTGACCGTGAGGTTAGGATGCCTTTTTTATTGCATTAAGTTCAGTTAACACAATGTTAATAAGTTATTTACTCTTATATTTGTCATTTTAAGTTTAGGTAACACATAGTAATTTCAGTTAAGTTAACTAAAAGTTAATTCCTTTGTTTAAGCTGTTCTAAGCAAGTCAAATTTTCTCTCCATACACTTACACATATTTTCGGAATTAGAGTGTTACAGCGGAATTTGGGTTAAATGTTAAACTCATTTTTGTTTAAAAGTTAGCCAAAGTTAAACTGTTGATTATCAGTAAATTACAGAGTTACAAATTTGGTCAATTCAAAAAAAATGACTACCTTTGCAATAGATAATTAAAACAATAACAACTTAAAATTAAAGAGCAATGAAGACAAATGAATTAACAGATAAGCAGAAAGGTCTAAGGTATTCGATAAGCGTTGACTTCGAATGTATGAACGATGCAGATTATACAAAACAATCCGCATTAGATTGGTTTAAAACTGACGAATGCAAAGAAGCTTATGATGGATATATTGTAAATGGTATCTATGAACCCACAAATGAAAACTTCTTAGATGTGGTTAAAGAAGTGTATTTCGCTTGTGGATATGATAAAAATTGGTAATAAAACTAAAGAGCAATGAAAGAACTATTAGAAAACATTGGCAACTTTAATGGGTGGAAAGGAAACATCTGCCTTTATTTTCCCAAGAAGAAGATTAGAGAATTAAAGCCTTATGGAATAACAGAAGATATGAATATAAGGCAGGCATATCTAAAAGTGAGCAATGTTAAAAATATATAACAATTATAGAGCAATGAATAAAGTAACAATTCTGAAAGTAACCTTCTACAAAGAAGAGGTTAATTTTTGGGGAGAAGATTTTCTTACAAAGGTAGAGCTTAGTCACGTATGTGACAACAAGAAGAGTCTTTACGAAAATGAATGCGATGCCTTTGACAAAGCAATAGCGAATGGTCACAACCCATATAGAGAGATAAAGTACAAAATTGTAGAATCTAACATCTAATCATATGAGACAGTCAGTATTAGCAATCAAAGACCTTGCAAATCGAGCAGGACAAGGTATTAGTATGGACCCAGAACGTATGGGCGCAAGTCTTTTACAAGAGTGCGAGAGCGGTTTGAACTCTTTCTTAGCACAAATCCCCGAAGAACTGCAAAACGAGTACGAGAAACGTTATATCTCTAAGTATAGCGAATGGCTTCAAGCTTTGAGTCGCACATTCTCAGTAATGGTAACGGGAGCAGGTAATTTCAACAACCGCAGACATCAGAAGATGAATGATTACGAGCATTCTGCACGTGAGCGCTTTGAGACTTGGAAAGAGAAGGTCGTGAAGCGTGTAAACCGCCAACAGCGTTTGGTAGGCTGGGAGGAAGTTGAGCGTTTGCAGAGCAAGCTCGATACGCTTACTGAGCTGCAGGAGAAAATGAAAGCAGTGAACAAGATCGTCAGAAATGGCAAATTATCAGACGAAGAGCAGCGTGAAGAACTCGAAGCTCTCGGATTGTCCACTAGTTCAATAAACGGCTTAATGGCAGAGCCTCCGTATTCATTTATGAAGAAAGGTTTTCAGACTTATCAGCTATCAAATAATCTTGCAAAAATTAAAGACATAGAGCAGGCTATTAAGCGCCATACAGTGATGGCAACCACAGAAGACAAAGAATATAAGTTTGATGGCGGTAAAGTCGTTATATGTAATTCTGACGAGCGAATACGTATATATTTCGATGAAAAACCTAACAGCGAAACAAGGTCTATACTAAAGGGAAATGCTTTTAAATGGTCTCCTAAAAACAATGCATGGCAGCGACAGCTTACACCTAACGCAAGGTTTGCGCTGAAACATCACATCATACTTCCGGGCTTTACATTCGCCAACGACTAAAGTCCCAAACACACCATATAAGGCGATATAAGCGAGTTTCTTCATGTCGCCTTATATCTTACACACCAAAATATTCATACGCTTATGGAATCTACAATTAGTCAAGTACAAGAAATAGTGTCAGTTCTGACATCAGACGAACAGCAGCTACTCAAAGACACCATCAACTACGGTTCATGGGGCGATAGCGATTGGGAGTTTCTTGACGAGAATAACAAAGTAGAAACCGTTAGAATGTACGGTTACTGCACCAATGACGCTAAGAGGGCTGGACATTTCAGCGGAAGAAAGGTATCTTCCATGTTCCGTTCTATTTATAAGAAGCTATGCCCTACAAATCACAATAAGATAGGCAGATACATTTCACACTGTAACGATTGGTGGGGTGATGGTAGTGGAGATATGCTGTTCATCAGAACCGGTTATTACCTCACATTTGAAGAGTGGGCTAGATTGAAATAATTTAAAAATGACCAATATTATGAGAACAGTAGGAACTTTATATCTAACTTATGACACAAAAGTTGAAGAGATAGAAATGAAAAGCAAAACTTTTGGTGGAATGTTTATGGAAGCTAAAGACATAGTCGAAGATAGAAAACATGATAAAAGATTATCCGACGCTCGGTTCGTATATGCTGTACTTCTTCCACCAGTACCACAATACGCCAAAAAATATGCTTCTATGGATTTTGTTTTGTTTGATAGTACAAAAGAAAAGTAAGAATAAAGATATAACACACATTATGAATAAGTACACACAGAGATTTATCAAGAACCTCGTCAAACAAGGTGATGCGATAGACATTTCAAATAGCCTCAGTAGAGAAGCTATCCCAGAAGGATATTATAGGGTCGGATATTCTAAAGGTGTCAACGGTATTAACGGACTTATCCTCAAAGGTATAAGCGGAAAGCTATACGTAGTGACAAAGAGTAATACAGCTATTAATATATTCTAAATATAACAGCTATGAAAAAGTACATAGTTTACACTTATTACAGCCGAAAGCGAGGAGTCACGATGTACGTCAAAACGCACAGCATAGAGGAAGCCCTCGAACTCGCAAGAAAAGCAGGTGAAAATATAGAACTTACAGATTTAAAAATACAGAAACAATAATAAAAACATACGATTATGGAGAAGTACGATTATTTATCAGCAGTGACAGCAGATGTGAAGGACTACATCAACGACAATGTGAACTTCGCAGACTATGAGGATGCCAACGAACTCAAAGATAAACTACAGGATGAGCTTTGGACAGTTGACGGAGTGACAGGCAATGGCAGTGGTAGCTATACATTTAGCACTTGGAAAGCAGAAGAGAACATTTGCCACAACTCCGAACTAATAGCGGAAGTAGAAGAAGAATGGGGAAAACTGAAAAGAGACGACCCCGAAGGCATTGACGTTGCGATACGCTGTTATCTCTTACCGCAAGCAATAGACGCAGCAGTAAACGAGCTTTGGAAAAATAAGGAAGACTAATTGAAGATAAGGAGGGGCGCTGCCCCTCCAAGGCTTCGCAAACATCAATAACATTAACATTATACAGTTATGAAGGCTACTAAGGTAATCTATAAAAAACGTCCCGCTCCTTGGAATTGGGGAGCGTTCGATGAAATAGGTATAATATGCGCAGCTCCTACAAAAAAGGAATGTCAACAAAAATTATCTTCAATGCGAAAAAACGGACGCTATAATATTAATAACAATAAAAATAAACAGCTATGAAGAAGTACACAGTTTATACTTTCAGAAGTAAGCGAGGATGCGAAGCGTACATCAAGACGCACAGCATAGAGGAAGCCCTCGAACTCGCAAGAAAAGCAGGTGAAAATATAGAACTTACAGATTTAAAGAGGATGCTATAAACATAGATGTAAAAGGAGACACAACAATGACAAAACAAGAAGAAATTAAAGTATTGCAATCACTTAAAGGTGATACTTATTTCGCACAGAAGTTTGGAGCAGATATTGACACAATGTGCGAGAATATAAAGAATGATTTTGCAATTGAATGCGGTTGTACATTCAGCAAAGAAACTGAGGTTTTGCGCAAAGAAATTGAAAGCGTTAAAACTGTAGCAAAAGATATGATTACAATTTTTGCGCACAACATAATCGTTGCTCTCGATAAAGGACATGATACAGATGCTATGGCTTATCAAGCTGTGGAAGAAGTAATCGGAATAAAAGAAATAATCAAATTCAAACATTCTCAGAACATTGAATTATCTGACAGCGAAATTAAGTATCTTGTAGAAAGATTGGACGCATGAAATCATCCGTGAGCGACAGGCGCACATCACGTTCGAGACGTGACACGGAACAATATAGTACATACTCAGAATAAACAATTTGAATATTTCCATAAAAGTATGTGTTATTCAAATACTTTTAGTATATTTGCAAAAAAGCCGCAAATATGGATATAAAGGAAATTCTTGGTAGTGCAAATACTATAGACCAGAAAATTAACGAACTGAAGAAGAGAACAGTATGTGTTCCCTTATGGAGTACCTTGCTTGAAACTTATGAAACGTCTAACCATAAAGTTCTGACAGACACATTGAGTTTGAAAGATAAGGAAAATGGCGAAAAGTCATCACGTATTGCTATAGGATTGGAGAAACTACTAGCTAATCGTGTTAGCCAATTTACATTTGCCATACCTGTAAGACGTGAATATAATACTCCTACAAACAATACACAGTCAGACATTATTAATGCTATAGAAAAAATATACGACAATGCGCATATTGATAGCATGAACTACAAACGTGGATTAGCCTATTATGCTTCATGCGAAATCTTTACCATATGGTATACTGTTAAGAGAGAAAACACAATATACGGATTCCCATGTAGGTATAAATTAAAATGCAAAACCTTCTCTCCTATGGATGGGGTTAGATTGTACCCTATTATTGACGAACTTGATGACATGATAGCTATGTCATTCGAATACGACAAGAAGGTGTCAGACTTAAAAACCATCACGTTTTTTGAAACATTCACAGCCGATCGCCATTATGTGTGGAAAAAAGATAACGAAGGCAACGCATGGGAAGAAATAACTGCACAAACTATGGATGACGGGACAATCGAAAGTGGAGAGGAGATAATAATTAATAAGATTCCTGGTGTGTACCTATGGCGCCCAACCGCAGTTTACCAAGGATTGGAAAATATTCGCCATGAGTTAGAGTATAATCTCTCACGTAATGGAAATGTTATTGCATATAACGCAGCTCCAATAGTAAAAGTAAAGGGAGGAATTAAGGGAAAAGAGAAGAAAGGAGAGAGTAACCGTATTTGGCGCGTTGAAAGCGACGGAGATATCTCCTATGTTTCTTGGAATCAATCCCAAGAGGCTGTCAACAACCAAACCAACACTCTTTTGAAATTGTATTGGATGCTATCTCAGATGCCAGATATATCATTTGACAATATGAAGGGACTCGGAAATATTGGTTATGATGCAAGACAAACGATGCTTACAGATGCAAGACTAAAGATTAATGAAGAGTCTGGACCATGGAAAGAGTTCTTTGAACGTGAGTTTAATGTCATAAAGGCATTCTTGAAACAAATGAATAACTCTTGGTCTAATGAGATAGACAATATAACTTGTAATCACATCATTACTCCATACGTGCCACAAGATGAAAATAATGACGTTAATATAAGAATGAAAGCTAACGGCGGAATGCCTGTAGAAAGTCAGCTTGAATCTATCGTTAAACTTGGTCAATCAAAAGACCCTAAGGAGACGTTGAAGAAAATAAGAGAAGAGCAAAAAGCTTCTGCATTAGCTCAACAAATGCTATTTAATTTGAGAGAGCAAACAATGTAAAAATACATCTTATGTTGAAAAAGAAAATAGTCGTTTCAAAAAAGAAGGACGAAAACTTTTGTTATAGATGTGCGCATGTTACCAACCCACGTAATAAAAGCGTAACAGGACAACCCACACTTGCCACATGTCCATACGAGAAATACGCCATACTATACCAAAGGCAATGCGTAAACGACCACTATAAGCCGAAATAAATGAAACCCAAAATACCAAATCAAAAGAAAGCATACGATGCTCTGAACTTGCGATTAATTAAGTACATGTCGCAAGTTCAGAGCATTTATGATAGAATAGCAAACCAAGTTGCAACGTCTATAGATGGTGTCAGTTATGATGGTTCAGCTGAGTTCTTCTTTGCGGACTACCCGGAACTGAAACAAACCATCAAAGGTATCATGACTAGTTATGCAGCGCAGATGAATAACCTCATCTATTCAGGAACCACCAATGAGTGGAAAGAAAGTAACATTATGCAAGACCTACTTGCAAGAAAAGTTCTTCGTGCTTATGGTTTTGAGAAAGGAGGAGATAAATATAATAGATATTTTCAGCCCAACACTGATGCATTAAAGGTTTTCCAACAAAGAGTAGATAGAGGTATGAATCTCTCTCAAAAACTATGGGTACAGTCACAGGCATTAAAGAAAGAAATTGAACATACTATATCTATAGCAATAGAAAAAGGGCAATCAGCAGTAGTCCTTAGTAAGAGGATAAGCAAATATCTCTCGGATTTCTCCTCAATGAAAGCAGACTATGCTGAGAAATATGGTAAAGCAGTAAGCTGTCATGATTGCCAGTATGCTTCTGTACGTTTGGCAAGAACAGAGATAAACATGGCTTACAGAAAGGCAGAGCAGACAAGATGGCAACAATTTGATTTCATATTGGGGTATGAAGTTAAATTGAGTAAGCGGCATCCTGCACCAGACATTTGTGATGATCTGATAGGAATATACCCAAAAGACTTTATTTTCTTGGGTTGGCACCCTAACTGCATGTGCTATGTTGTGCCTGTTGTGATGAGTGATGATGAGTACTATGGTTCACCAAGTGTTCATAAAGCTGCTATGATTACACGAACGCCAAAGAACTTCAACGAATGGGTTCGCAATAATCGAACACGTATTGGAAACGCAAAAACGCTTCCATACTTCTTGAAAGATAATAGAAAGTATTGGCACTTGTCAGTCGAGGAAGCAGCAAAATACCGTCATGCAGATAGAGACGAAAAAGCTATAAAGAGAGCAGCGAAAAATAGAAGTTTGTTAACAACTGAGACAGATGTTAATAATGATGATATTGCATATTTAAGGCGAAAAGCCAAAGCTTATAATATTGACATATCAAGCTTTGATAAATTTATCGCTAGTCATCAATTCAAAGAAAGTCTTGGAATGATAACTGATAGTGAACGCTCCTTGCTGTCAGATATGTATCACAGGTATGAAGATAGAGTATATCAGGCATTTAAGTCTTTCGAAGGATATAAGAAAAGCTATCTATCTAAGTTTGATTATAGTTATGACTTCGGAGATTGGAAAGACAACGTAAGAAAGAAATTTACTGACATTGCACCAACACAATTCGAACAAGTAAGCAAGATACGTTCAAAAGTTAAGGCTACCTATGACGAAGCACGTAAGGAACTGCACGAACTTCGCTCAATCCCATTGAGACCAAAGAAAATAATAGGAGATTTTGATGATTTTGATTTGGAAATTGCACTAGACGATAAGGAAGCAGTTATGGCAGGGAAAAAACTCCTGCAGAATCTCTATGGTCAAAACTTAGATTATAATACGACATGGAGACAGATAGCATCTGCAATACAATCAGAAGGATGGGGAAAAGGATACGATGTTTTCATTGAAGAATATCGTAAAAAAGGCTTAAAGGAAGTCATGAAATCAGCCACTCATTTGAATGAATTATGTACAGCTGATTTGAGTGTTATTCCGAAACATTGGACTCCTCGCTTTAATGATTATATCAAGACTATAGAAAGCGCACGGATTGATACACGTGGCTATAATATGGTCTACAGGGAAATAGAAGGGGCATATAATATCTATAAGCTGGCATCTGACAAAGAGCTGGTCAAATATGGACTAAATAAATTATCCTTCAACACTCCATATAGGATAGTGGAAGGCTTCAGACAAATAGGTTTAAGTCCTACAAAATGGCTTGGAAAGAAAGAATTTTACGATAGCTTTGATAAGTTTGTCCCTTGCATAAGCCTAGGGGGAAGAGAAGCTTATTTCTGGGGTAAATATAATCATGTAAGAATAGACTTCGATGGACTGAAAGAACGATTAGTAAAATCCGAATATTACAGAAAGAGTTTACAATATCATGAATTTGGTCATGCAAAAGCAGCATTACAAGGAAACTGGGAAGAAAATGCAGACTTCAAGAATCTTTACAAAAAGTTTTTTGACGACTACAACAATCCTGAAAATAGATATGTAAACGAAGAAGGTGTTGAACAGTGGAAGATTGTTGATAAACTCTGGAAAGAACTTAATCTCATAAGAAATAAAACATATGATGTAAGGGAGCAATTTGGAAAAATATCTGATACTTTGCAAGCTTTTGATAAAGACCACAACTGGATACATGGATTATCAGGTCATGAAGTCAATTATTTCGCATCGAGTTTGCAAAATTGCTTATCTGAGATTATAGCGCACCTAAGTGAAAGTTATTGGACGAACAATAGATACTTCAAAAAGGTATTACCAAGGTTTTATAATGAAGCTATTGCACTCTATGAGAAGTATTATAAGCTTAATAAACCTAAAAAAAGATAGGTGGTAGATTATGGTTCTACCACCCATCTAGATTTACTTTCTGAAGGGCCTGTTGCAGATTCGTTAGTGATATATGTAATACCAAACTTAACTTTAGTAGACATAGCTTTACGTAGAGAGAGTATTATTTCCTCCTTTGTAAAACCACACCCAGAGTAATCATGAAGAGCTAACTCAACGGCACATTTCTGTCCAACACCAGCATTACCTTCAAGGAAGTAATCAACAACTTGCTCATCTGTAAGTTCGTCCACGGACTTAACAGAACATTGATTAAGAAATTCATGTATATTCATGTTGCAAAGATAACTAAAGAAATTCAAAAAAGTAAGCTTTAAATGTGAAAGTTATGAAATGTAATAAAACCTCCATATACAAATATCAAAAGTTAGTCAAAGTTAAACTGTTGATTATCAGTAAATTACAGAGTTTTATAATTTGGTCAATTGCAAAAAAATGACTACCTTTGCAATAGATAATTAAAATAGTAACAATTTAAAGATAAGAGCAATGAATACGATTAAAACATTTATTCCATCAGAGTTAGTTGACGCATTCAAGAAGTTTGCTGAGAAGACAAAGCGCAATGTAGAAGGTTTCGACTACTCCATTAGTAACCCACGAAAAAAGTTATTCCGTCATGCGGAAGTAGAAGATTATCAAACCATCATTGGTAAGTATTGGCATGACATCTGTGACCTCACCATCAATATGCCAGACGAAAGTAATTGGAGATTGATGGCCACATATAAGAATGGAGCCTTTACTCCTGCTGATACAACCAAGGAGTTGGTATTCAAGATTAAGGAGCATGGAGCTAATTACGGCAAATGCGACCTATGTGGTCATTGGTGTAACAACGCATACGTAATCGAGAATACGCAAACTGGCGATGAATTGCAAGTAGGTTGCGAGTGCATAAAAAAGTTCGGATTGAAGTACATTGACTTCCTCTCAGACTTTACACGCAAACTTTATGAGACCTATGACCACACCACCAGATATGCCACCGATGATGACTATGGAGACCTTATCCCAATTTGGGGTGGTCCTAAGGATAGTAGATATACAGATGCCATCTTGAAGAATGACATGATCGCCATGTGCAAGGCTCAGTATGACGAGTGCCCCGTTTACAAGAAAGGCTATTACGCAAATGGTCGCTATTACCCATCAGAAACAATCGCCAAATTAGAGGAAATAAGAGATTCTAAGAAGTTTACGGTTGATACCTCATATATTACAAAGGTCTGCGATTTTGCGCTCTCTAAAGAGCCTAAATCGCAATTCGAGGTTGAAATGCAGAAAGTAGCAAATGACTACTACACATTCTCGGAGCAGTTCGTTTATGCTTTCTTCCTGGTGAAGAACTACGAGGATAGCTTGAAAGGTGGTATTGATGCCATCAAGAAAGGTATGCAAGTCAAGGTAGTCGGTAAAGTCATTCAACAGCGCACAGAGCAGTCTTACTACGGAGAAAAGGTCACAAACACCATCCTTACTAAAAACGGAATAGTTTGTGAAAGGGTTGGCAAAATACCAACTACACAAAAAGATGGCGAGAAAACCACAGAGTTCTATGCTATCGTCAAGGGTGTGTTCAATGGAAAGATTTGCCTAGACAGAGCGACCAAGAATCCTAAGAAAGAAATAGAAGTTATAAATATATAAACATTTAGCCCTCGCTATCACGGATGAAGCATTTCGTATGAAAAATATCTATGGAGAGACAGTTAAACCAAAATATGAAGTTGCTCTCAAACAACACGTAAAAGGTAGTGTTGAAAACGATTACGAAAGTATAGAGTTCTATAATGCTGAAAATTATTGGGATGCCGTTAAAAAGGCTAAGAAATATTCGTTAGGCATTGGCTCTGAAAACAGTCGATTTAAGGAGGCAAATCATTTAGATGTTGGTCTTGCTCAGGTAACTATCGTTTGTTATTATTCAGATGATAGTTACCTGAGCAAGAAGAATATATTAACGGAAAGAAAACAAGGAGATATTAAGCCCTTGACATCACGGTTAAGTCAATATTATGGTAAAATGGTATCTAAACGAAAGGTGGAGTTCAAGTGTATGTCCTAATAATCTACGATATGCAGAATATAGCTCACTGCACGAAGCACAAGAAGCACTCATACAAGAAAAGAAATCTCTAACAGAAGGATTTATCTCTGGTGAGCTAATAAAAGACGAACCCTCTCTTATAAGAGTAAATATGACCGTAAATTGGGTCGAACATTATATAACATGTGAATAATATGAAAATATACAAGTTAGCGTGGTACCTCTACAAAGAAGACCAACTTAAAGAATCACTCATCACAGATAAGAATGTAGCAGAAGCACGTTATGAAGACCTCAAGAAGTCTCTTTATAGCGGCTGTTGGTTGTCTCTCTCAGAATTAGTAGAAAACAAAGGCCACGTATTAGAGGACGGACAAGGTCTTCATTATAACGACATTTAAAAGACAAAGAGCAATGGGAAAGAGAATCTATAAAATAGAAGTCCAAGAGATCCTGTCACGTACGATAGAAATTGAATCATCTACAGCTAAATCTGCAAGAGAAAAGGTTGAAGAAATGTATCGTAATCAAGAAATAATTCTTGACGGAGACGATTTCAAGGAGAAAAGTATAAAAATAGTATTAGGGTAGAAATTTCTATGCTTTCTATTTGTTATTCAAATAAAATTAAGTATATTTGCAAAAAGTTACAAGATATGAAAATTTACACATCATACTTCGCAAACAGCAAGAAGTTACATAATGAGAACATAGTAGTTATAGGAATAGCACTATACCCTCCTAAGTGGTATGTAGGACCTTCGTTGAAAATGGTATCTCCATCATACGACATCTTGCATAACTCAAAAGACCATGATGATTACGAAAGGCGTTTCTTCTCTGAAATACTAGAGAAAAGAGACCCCAAAGTATTCCTCTCCAACATAGAGAGATTGGCAAAAGGAAAAGATGTAGCCCTTTGCTGCTACGAAAAACCTGGCGATTTTTGCCATCGCCATCTGGTTGCTAAATGGATGAACGAGAAGTTAGGACTCCAAATTGAAGAGTTCGGTGTTTCGAAAAATCCTACTTACATAGAACAGAGTTTGTTTTAGTAAAGAACATTAATATACCGTATGGTTGACAGCTCGGAAAGACGAGCATTTTTGCGTGTATAGTAATTTGTTAATATAAGCGGAGATAGCTCAGTTAGAAGAGCGCAATGAAACCATCATTGAGGTCGTTGGTGCAGTCCCAACTCTCCGCTCTAAATACTAAGAGCATGAAAGTTGCAATAATTGGAGCAGGAAACGTAGGAGTGGCTTTTGCAGCTGACCTATCTATTAAGGGACATGATGTAACACTCCTAAAAACGTCTTCATACAAATCAGAACCTTTTGATAGACTTATCAAGAATGGCAAAAGGGTTTTCCTTAAAGAAAAATCTGTTTATACAGAAACCGCAATCAAAGAGGTTTCTAAAGACCTCAGTAAAGTTACAGATGCAGAAATTATTTTCTGTACCATTCAGAGTAACTACTATGAAGGATTGGTAGAACGTATTCATCAGTATCTACACAAAGACCAAATCGTAGTCTGTATTTGTAGCTACGCATCATCATACTATTTTGAGAAGTACTGTCAAGAGTTGCCCATGCTTGTTGAAGCCACTGGTCCATACTTGGAGGGACGAGTGGAGTTGAATGACAAGCAGAATGAGGTTGTCTTCCGTGTAGGTTGTAGGCTTGAAAGATGTCCTTTTGCAGCGTCTCCATCACAAAAACAAAAGGAGAAACTAGAGAAACTGCACAATCTTTGTAATAGCTTTAACCATGAGTATTCAGTGCTTGAATCGGCTTTACTTAACCCAAACATGGTTCTTCATACCGTAGGCTCTATTATGAGCCTATCAAGAATCGAATATTCAAAGGGAAACTTCTGTATGTATCGTGAAGCATACACGAGAAATAATAAAGCCACATTGGATATTATGCTTAAACTTGATGAAGAGAAAAAGAAAGTTCTTAATACGCTTCATCAACGACCTATAGACATCTTCAAAGCAGGTGGTTTTATAGGAGAGAATAAGCTAGAAAGCTTTTATCGTTACTCAGAATCTAGTGATAGAGCCATCAGCCCTACGTCTATCCACTCACGTTACATTACAGAAGATGTTTCAGAGGGATTGGTGTTAATGGAAAGTATTGCCCATCATATAGGTATAGAGTTACCTGTTACATCATCCCTCATTACGCTTGCAAGTGTAGCTTTAGGAATAGACTTCCGTAAGACAGGAAGAACTATTCAGAGATTAGGTATTGTTAACAAAATAGATATGCTTCATGAATGTAGATAGCGACATAAAAAACAGAACCTTCGGTATTGAAATCGAAATGTGTAATCTTGAAAGGGCTAAAGTAACTTTGCCAGAAGGTTACTCATGGAGTAAGGAAGAAAGCATTGATAATACCGATTGTTCAAGCAATAAGCAGTTTGGTGGAGAGGTGAATACCCCTCCACTACATCTTTGCTGCTTAAAAGAACTACATGACCTTCGTTCTGTATATGAATCGATGGTTGCTGCAGGTGGTAAGATTAAGTGGAGTATAGATACTCATGTCCATATATACGTAGGCGATTTGACAGTCGATCAGCTAAAGAAAGTATATCTATTCTTTTATGTCTGCTATCCATATTTTAAAAGATATGCCAAAATTTCAGATTGGGATGAAAAAATATTCAATGCCAAACCTATTCCTACAGAAAAATATTTCGAAGGAGTAAAAAATGCGCAGACGTTTGATGATTTACAAACTCTCTTCACTAATCAGTCTAAGAAGGGATTCATACGTCATGCAGTGAATATCTCAGCATATTTTAAGACAAAGACGATAGAATTCAGAACTTTTCATGCAACTGATGATTTCTATCGAGCTATGAATTGTGTTTATTCTGCATATCGCATATTCTATTACGCCATAAGCCACGAACTGGAAGATTATCAATCTATAACATCTTACAAGCAATTTTGTGAGGTTACGGGGCTTAAATATGATACTCCAGAAGAGTTATGTCCACTCCTATATCAAGGGAATCCATATAGCGCAATAGAAGCTTTTATGACTATGCCTTTGCCATACAATTCTGAAATGGTTTCAGCTCTATATGATGCTGTAAAAGCCAACGGACACAAGGAAATCTGCATAGTAAATGGCTTCATGTATTACTATGAGTTATTCTTCCTTGATAAGGTGGAAGTATCTATATACTGCCAAGATGCCTACTGCTATCTGCTCTATATGTTGGCAAATGGTAAAACATCACTAACATATAAGGATAAGCTTGCATGGTTGGAGGATTATAACAATCCTACACCATCAAGACAGCTTGCTTTGGCTCTTTATGCGGTGAAACTGCAAAAGTATTTCATGAGTGAATCGGCAAGAAATAGTGCCATCTTCGAAGCGTTGAAAATTAAAGCAAGGGAATCTATCGAGAAAACCGAGGAGGCAAATGAGCGATTGATGAGATTGCTCACTACATGTGATTTCCATGTCGGAACATTAGAAGAAGCCATCAAGAATAAGAAGGTAATCTTCTTTAATTACGGAAGAATAGAGAAGAAGCAGAAGAGAGCATTCAAACTCATTTCTGAGAATAGTGACTTGAAATCAGACTTTTCTGTTGCAAGGAACGACTACTATAATCTTGTTGAAAGTATTCCGAGTGATAGTTATTTCTACTATTTCAGCAACAGCCCTTATCTGAGAAACCTACATAAGATAGCTATGTGGAATAATTCAAGTGGGGAAAGACGGTCTGCAGGAAGGTTTCTATATTGCAATAAGCCAACCGCACAAAATAATGCAAGCACCTCGTATTCATCATACAGAATCGAATGCAACGAGATTGTTCCTCCGGATGATTTGGAGATTACAGACGCAAATAAGCTAAAGATTGAACGAGTAGATGCTTCTCTCCTTCATTGTTTACAAAAGAAGTATATCAAGAAGGTGGACCAATGTAGCGTATGTACATATGCTTTTGTGGTGAAATACGACAAATATACCCTAGGTGGATTTGGCTTTACGTTACCTCAGCACAAAGGTTATGATTTGTTTCAGTTGACGGACTTCTGTACGAATAACGCCATACATAGACTGAGCAAACTCATTCTGTATTGTATTCAATCTGTTGGTGTCCAAAGATATTTGAGCAGAAGGATGCACAAGCTTTGCGAGAAGGTTATCTCCTGCGCTTATACTCATAAGCCTGTGAGTATGAAATATCGTGGTGTGTACAAAAAAGTCAAGGAGCACTGCACATCATCTTATCTTGCTTACGAAGGAATACTTGGGATATATCCTACGAATAAGGAAATCATTGACAAATATCAAAAATCGTTGAAGAATGGAAAATGAAGATAGATGGAAATATGCAAAAGTTGATATAAATCTCATAGATGAGTTAGAAATCAATGCGAACGAAATGTCGGGAGAAGATTTTGCTCAACTGACAGACAATATTGCCAAATCGGGATTGAGTAGCGTACCTACCTGCATCAAGAAAGAAAATGGCAGATACATCATGATCAGCGGTAATCATCGTTTGAGAGCTTGCAAGAAACTGCACTACAAAATGCTTGGCATCTTGTATGTAGAAGAGAGCGAGATTACAAATGATGAAGCTATCGCTATTGAATTGTCTCACAACTCCCTTCATGGTGAAGCTAATGTTAGTATCTTGAAGAAGTTGTTTGCTTCAATTAAATCTATCGACTTCAAGAAGTTTGCCCATGTGAACATCGACGAGATTAAGCCAATAAGCACTGAGGGTATAAATGTATATGCCATGCAGGAGAACTTCGTGTTCACCATCATCCTCTATCCAAGCTCATTTGCAAGTCTGGACACATTGTATGGAGACATTCGTGAGCAAGCTCGCAAAAGTGATGCTCTCGTTCTAGCTTCCGAAGAAGACAACGAGAAGACCCTGCTTAAGATTCAACAGGACATAGGTAAGGAGTTTGGCATTAAATCTCCAAGCATCACATTTGCCAAGTTGCTAGAGCTAGCGAGTGAACGTTTAATCGAAATAAAGGAAGGAGAAAAAGAAAATGATTTGGAGCATAACAAGTAAAGAAGAGATGGAGAACTATGGAATTTCTTCCGTCTTCAAATATTATAGAGAAGCCTTAGGAAAAGATAATGTCAAACTAGCTGTTGTAGATGAAAACGATAAGCTAGACTTCTTACAAAAGGAAGATGTGGCATTACTTAGAACCGCAAGTGAATCTCTCATCAAGACTATCCGAGCAAAAGGTGTAAAAACAACATCGGAGGATTTCTCTAAATACGAATTGGTTAAGGATAAGGAAAAGGTCTTCCGTTTCCTTTGCAACTGTGGTATAAGGGCTCCGAAACAATACCAAAACTATTTATCATCATTACAAGAAGGCAAGTCATATTTTGTTAAACCAAGATATGGAAGTGATAGCTTTGGTATATCAGAGAAAAGCATCTGTAGTACCCCCCAAAAGGTAATAGAACAGATGAGATACATTAAAGAAGAGCTTGGAATGGAAAGTATAGTTGAGGAGTATATTGCTGGCTCTGATTGCACAGTAACGTGCATTAATAACTGCACAACAAACGAGCTACTTCTGTGTTCAATCTCGATTGATTGCAACGAAACCAATGGCATTCAAACACGTGACTGTAAAGTTGGCTTTAAAGAATGCTGTTCTGCAATAAATGATGTTGAGTTAAATCGTTTGGCAAGCGAAATATTCCATTACTTAGAATTAAAGTCTCACGCAAGAATTGATTTTCGCAAGGGAATAGATGGTAGATATTATCCTATAGATATAAATCTGCTTCCTGGACTTGGTCCATTAGACCATCTTTCGAAATCACTTTTGTTGTGCAAGAATATGTCGTATATAGATGCTTTGAACGCAGTCATAGCATCTGCAAGTTAGAAAGGTTGATTATGGCAAAAGTAAGAAGAACAGAATTAAAAAAGATTGCCGCTGCTTACGAAAAGAAGGGTGGCAATATGGCTGCTACGGCAGTAGCTTTGGGCATTACACGCCAAGCCTTATATAACTGGCGAAAAGAGGATGAGAAGTTAGCCAAGATGCTGGATGATATAGATGAAGGTATCCTTGACTTTACGGAAAGTAAGTTGGTTGAAAAGGTGAATGAAGGCAACCTAACTGCAATAATCTTCCTCTTGAAAACCAAGGGCAAGAAGCGTGGCTATGTCGAGCAAGTAGATAACAGATTAGTAGAAAATCCATTCGAGAAGTTAATGAAGGAGCTTCCAGATGATGAAGAAGGATAATTATGGAAAACGGAGAATTGTATATACCAGACTGCTTGTTTCCAACGGACAATCCGTTGGAGATACCATGTTTGTTGTCTGATGTTCAACCTCAGTACATAGAAATCCCATTTTATTGCTTTGGCGAGCAGGCAAGAACAACAAACATGGATGGCAGGGGAACACTCCACTTCTATACTGATGATTATAGATTCCGGTCAATCTATGAGAAGCCAGAGAAGATTTTGAAGTACAACCCTGGCAGTATTATTGAGCCAAACTTCAGCTTATCAAATGATACACCAATAGCTTTTGGTATGCAGGCTATCTACAAAAAACGTTTCCTTGCGAGAGCTATGCAGGAAAAGGGGATTGGTGTATTCGTTGACTTAAATGTGGCTCCTAAGTTCTATAAGCTAAATTTGATGGGTGTCCCTAAAGGTTACTCATCATTCGCCACAAGAGGTTGCACAGACCGATTTAATGAACTGCAATTTGAATACGAGATTGCCAAGTTTGTAGCTAATGGCAACAGATTCAGATTTATCGTTTATGGCGGTGGTAACGTGATTGAGCAGTGGTGTAAGGAAAATAATGCCGTCTATGTAACACCAATCATCATCATCAAGAATAAGTTGAAAGCTTTTGAAAAGATGAAAGATACCATCGGTATGCTTGATCTTGATGCAAAAGCAAAATACCAAGAGCTGAAAAAGACCTTTTATGATACTCAAGTAAAGAACTTCTCTGTAGAAGATATGCTTGATAACATGCAGGATTTCCCAAACCTCTCAAAGTAGTTTATTATAGTTAGTAATTAAATTGTTATGTTATGGGAAAACGAAGTAATGGAACAAGAGGAACAAATAGTTCCAATAGTGCAAAGAGCCGAAAGACTGATGTGGGTGCGGGACGTGATATTGAGTTAGCAAAGAAGCAATATCACGAATACGTTAACGATAATGGTTATCTAACCGATGAAGAAGGCTTGTTTGATAAGGTTGACTTATTAGCGAAACCTCTAAAAGAAAACACTTCTCTTTATAGAGGAGGAAGCAATGAAGAGTTAGATGCCATAATGTCTCAACTCAAACTTAACGGGGGCTATGACAAGTTGGTCGGAAAGACTTATACAGACAAATATCTTAAAAGTACAACGACTATAAAACGTGATGCCATAGATTATACTAACGATGTGATGGATATGAATGATATGCTTGAAATGGAAGGTGAACCACCTTTAACTGGAGTTCTATTTCATTATAACGCAAAGAAAGGAACAAAAGTTATTAATCGTAAGGAACATGATAGTAGCGGAGGTAGAGGTGCTGCTGGTGAGAACACAATAGCTCATAATCAGAAATATACAATAACCAATATTAAGGAGGTTGAGAATAGGTACGGAGATAACGAATATCATGTATATGTAGATGTCGAAGGAAACCCATCCAAGCAAACAAGTAGAAAAAGGAAGTAAAATAATATAGATAGTAATATTTCACAATAAATAGGAATGAAGAAAAAGGATATTACGAATACGAAAACGGAATCTATCCGCAAAAACTTTGGGTACATATCGGAAAGGATTTACCCGAATTGATAAATGCGGAGTTTGATGGTTGTAATCCACCAAATGACGGATATTGTGGCATTGCTTACGACAAAGCTATCAGAAAGAGTGATGACAGATATGGAGTTTTAGTTTCGTTTAAGAGTACTAAAGATATGACTATGAGCGTTTGTTGCCACGAAGCTAGCCACGCTTGCGATGCAATAGAAAATGGTATTGGTATGGAGCACGGCGATGAGCCTTCTGCCTATCTGATTGGTTGGATTGCGTCTTGCATCAACAAGGCTCGTTTGGGTATTGGTGATTTTGTAGAGATTAAGGATAGAGAAAAATAATATCATAAAGAAGATGTCTGAACAGAAAGCAATAAAAAAAATGATTGCATGGCGCAATGATTGGTGTCTCTTCGCCAAGGAAGTCTTGAAGGCTCGCCTTGACGAAGAGCAAAAGGATATATTGCGTTCTGTTCAAAAGAACAAAATGACAACGGTAGCCAGTGGAACATCAAGGGGTAAAGACTTTGTCGCTGCTGTGGCCGCTTTGTGTTTTCTCTACCTCACCCCTCGCTTCGGAAAAGATGGCTGTTTGGAAAAGAACACCAAGATTGCACTCACAGCACCGACAGGAAGACAGGTAATAAACATCATGATACCAGAGGTGGCACGTCTATTCAAGAAGGCTGGCTTTCTTCCTGGTCGTTTGCTGTCTAATGGAATCAGAACCAATTATGAGGAATGGTATCTGACAGGCTTTAAATCTTCTGCTGACAACACGGAGGCATGGTCGGGATTCCATGCTGTAAACACCATGTTCATTGTAACTGAAGCTTCGGGTATCTCGGACACCATCTATAATGCAATCGAGGGTAACCTGCAAGGAAACTCTCGATTGCTATTGGTATTCAATCCAAACGTTACTACAGGGTATGCAGCCAACTCCATGAAGTCTCCTCGATTCAAGAAGTTTAGATTATCATCCCTCAACGCAGAGAACGTAGTCAGCAAGAAAAATATTATCCCTGGTCAAGTTGACTATGAATGGGTATCCGATAAGGTCTCAGCATGGGCACAGAAGATCAGAAAATCTGAGTTTGATGAAGGTCGTGGTGATTTTATGTGGGAAGGTGGATATTACACTCCAAATGACCTCTTCCGTGTTAAGGTTCTCGGTATGTTTCCGAAGGTGTCCGAAGATACCCTCATTCCATACGAATGGTGCGAGCTTGCCCATAGAAGATGGGAGGAACTTAAAGATAGTGGCTTTATCACTCATAAGCCAGTGCGCTTAGGCGTTGATGTCGCAGGCATGGGGCGCGATAGGTCTTGCTATATTCCACGACAAGGAAACTATGTCTCAGAAATCAAGTGTCATAATTCGGGTGGTCATGCGGACCACATGGCAGTCGCAGGTCAAATCGCACATTACCTAAGTTTGAGTTCCAAGAATAAAGCCTTCATAGATACCATAGGAGAAGGTGCTGGAGTTTATTCAAGACTCATAGAGCAAAAGTATTTAACTGCATTCTCTTGCAAGTTCTCGGAAGGCGTGAGAAATAAGCACGATGTGACAGGCTGCTACTCTTTCGCTAACATGAGGGCTTATTTGTTTTGGTGCATACGTGACTGGCTCAATCCAAAGAATGGATTCTTTGCAGCACTCCCACCTGACGATGAGTTGGATCAAGAATTGTGCGAAGTGCATTGGCTTTTCAAGTCAGATGGTTCAATCATCATGGAACCAAAAGACGAAATCAAGAAGCGCCTGAAACGTTCTCCCGACAAGATGGATGCACTTGCCAACACCTTCTATCCGTATGACTACGATAAGGATAATGATGCTCAATTATTAAATAGTGTTGTATAGATTTTGAAAATTAATTAAAAGGTTGTAACTTTGCAAATGAATAGTTGTTTTAATTATCTATTTATAACTATTCATTGCTCTTAGTGCATCTTGACCGTGAGGTTAGGATGCCTTTTTTATTGCATTAAGTTCAGTTAACACAATGTTAATAAGTTATTTACTCTTATATTTGTCATTTTAAGTTTAGGTAACATATAGTATTTTCAGTTAAGTTAACTAAAAGTTAATTCCTTTGTTTAAGCTGTTCTAAGCAAGTCAAATTTTCTCTCCATACACTTACACATATTTTCGGAATTAGAGGATTACAGCAGAATTTGGGTTAAATGTTAAACTCCTTTTTGTTTAAAAGTTAGTCAAAGTTAAACTGTTGATTATCAGTAAATTACAGAGTTTTAAATTTGGTAAATTGCAAAAAAATGACTACCTTTGCAATAGATAATTAAAATAGTAACAATTTAAAGATAAGAGCAATGAAGACATTTATGATTTATACAGATTGGGAGAACCGTTTAGGTTTTATAGAAAACAAGCACGACTGGAAGGTTGGTGAGTTTACATATGTATCAGACAAGAAAGACCGCCAAAAAGGAAACAGAGTCATGGTTTATGCTAATCTCAATCTTGATGAGATCGGTGAGGAGGTGATAAAATACGTGTTCAAGGATTATAAAAGAAAGATAGCATTCCCAAAGCCAAACAAAATCTACAAACACCTCAATTTCTTGGTAGAGACTGTTTATAGCGTTATAGATGAAGTAAAAAACAAAAACCTAAGTTTGAGATAAAGAGCAATGAAAAGACTCGAATTGATTTACAACGGAGTAAAATCGGAGTTCAACGCTTATGAAAACGGTGGACGAGGTGGCACTATAAGTGGGAACGAATGGATTTCATGGTTTGTCAAATATTCTGTTCGTCCAAGTAAAACTAATACACTTAACATTTCCGAGGTGATAGAAATCCATAATGAAGACGGTTCAGTCGAATGGAGTTTTTATTCAAGAATAAAAATAGAAAGAGGTCACAAGCCTATAGTAAGGGTGTTAGAGTGTCGTTAATATGAAATTATCAGAAGACAATACGTATACTGGTTACGAGACTTTAGAAGAACTAAAATCAGTAACTACACTTGTTAATTGTACTGAATGGGACAATTTCTTCTCTTCAGACAATAAGGGTCAATATAGTATTTATGGTTTTCATCAGTTTCTTTGTGAAAGGCCAGAAATATTCTTGTTATCTAATGGTATAGGCGATTATCAAAAGGCTATACAAGAAACATTAGTGGAAATAGGGATAAACGAAAAGGACGTCAATGGTCCAGGTGCTAATCATATAAAACTGATTATTGTAGATGATAGTGGATTTATAGTCTACGAAACACAAACCATGAATTTTTAAAACAGAAGAGCAATGAAACAAACAATAAATGTATCAAGCAAAGCAGAAATAAAAGCAGCAGTAACAAGCCAATTCTGTAAAGGTTGCTTCAACTACTTTGTAGGTGATATTAGAAATGGGAATCGTTATGCGAAAGTATCATATTATCATACTAATAATAAACTCCAAATACAAGTAACGTACTGGCAAGATGGCGAGACTACAGCTTTGGAGAGAGCTTCCTTATGTTCATCAGCAAGTGGCTTAACAAACAAAGTCGCAAAATTCCTAAATTTAAAATAACAAAATAAGAGCAATGAATACAATAAACGATTTAGTAGCAGAAGAAAGACCAGAATACAAGATTAAAGAAAACGGTAGCCTTTCATCATTGACATCAGTAGAATTATTAGCAATGTTGTTTGGTCGGAGTTCTACATTAAACCTTCAAAATGCAAGGAATATCCTTAAATTAACAGAAGGAAGTGTAAAAAGTTTATCTAAACTCAGCATAAAGCAAATAAGGGAAGTAACAAATCTTACGGAGCTAAAAGCAAACGTTTTACTAGCCGCACTAGAGTTAGGACGTAGGTCACAGATTGAAGAAACAAAAAAACACGAAAGGCTTGATAGAGCTGAATGTATATACAACTATGTAAAGCCTTATATCGATAGTTTGTCCCACGAAGAATTATGGGTAATACTAATGAACCACTCCTTTAAACCAATCAAGCTAAAGAAGATAAGCAGTGGAGGACTTACAGAAACATCCTTTGATGTACGTATAATCCTAAAAGAAGCACTCCTTAATGAATCTACAGTAATAGCGGTCGCTCATAATCATCCAAGCGGTAATCTAAGACCTAGTGCGGCAGATGATAGTGTAACATACAAACTTAAGCAAGCATGTAATACTATGCGTATACACTTACTTGACCATATAATAGTCACAGATTCTGGATATTATAGCTATTCAGAAGAAGGCAAAATGTAGCACTAATAAAAGTATGAAAAAATCTATGAAATTTATTTGCTATTCAAATAGTTTTTAGTATATTTGCAAACAAAAGCGTGTGAAGATGCACGTGACAGAACCGTTCGGAATCATTGCTCATATTATATCGGGTTCTAATAGCGATGGTCTGCCTGCATTAACGCTCGCAGACCATTTTTTTATTTAATCACAAAAGCAATGAACAAGTATTTAAGAAAGGTTCTTGAAATGCTGAAAACCAACAAGGACATTAAGGCATTGGGGTTCAGCCGTAAAGAGTTAAAGGGTATCGCTGCCAATGTTGCCGATAAACTTAAGCTCGAAGAAGATGCTACTGACGAGGATGTCAGTGAAGCAATCAGTAGCGCAATTGACGATGTCTTGCCATTACTGAAACTCACTCAGTCAGCAGTTGACCGCCAAGTCCAAGATTACAAACGCTCTACAGATGACGACCCAGATGACGACCCAGATGACGACCCAGAGCCAAATCGTACTAGTCCATCAAAGAAGAATCCCAAGAGCAAAAAGGATAGCGATGATGCAGATTCCGCTACCCTAGCTGCACTCAAAGAACTGAAGGAGGTAGTCACAGCTTTACAAGGTGAGGTTAGCACACTTAAAGCTGGTAATACAACTAACAGCAGACGCACTAAAGTTGAGAAATTACTATCCGATACAGGTAAGTTCGGAGAAAGACAGCTGAAAGCCTTCTCTCGTATGAGTTTCAAGGATGAAGAGGAATTTGAAGAGTATCTCGAAGACCTAAAAGAGGACATTGAGGCAGAGAACCAAGAAAGAGCCGATCGTGGTCTTGGAAAGCTCGGAAATATTCCTGCTCCGGACAAGAACCGTAAAGACAAGAAGGATGATGAATTAATGTCAGATGAGGACGTCAAAAAGTTGGCTCAGATGTAATCATCTATTGTTTAACTTTAAAAAAGCAAACATGTCAGTTTACGAAAATTACGAACCAGATCGAAAGAAGGTTGACTCGGGTATGGATGCAGTCGTAATCCGTCAGTATAACGGAGGAATCACTGGCGGTCGTGCCCTTGATTACACTGGATTCAATGACGAGGTTATTAAGGCTGGTCACCTTGTAGTAAAAAAGGAAGTCGATGGTGTCTACGAGTACAAGCCTCTCGCAGTCGAAGCAAGTACGGGTAAGTACCAAGCCATTCCTGCCGATGGCACACTGCCTGCAGGTGTTGTTGTGCGTTCTCGCCTAAAGGGTGAGGCTGTAGCAATCATGGACGATGGTCGTGTTAATGATGCTGCAATGCCTTATCAATTTAAGGACGAAGACCAGCGTACAGCTTTCAAGACAGCTCTACCAAATCTTATTTTCGAGCACGATTAAATAGTGCTCTAGTGTTAAATTAATAATTGCACAGAAGTATGCATGAATCTCTTTTTATTCAGTTTATAAGGGCAATCTTTCCTAAGCTCAGTCTGTACGTTAAGGAGAAGGAGACCCCCAAAAACCGTACATATCTATTCAAGAAGATGTTGCGTGAGGTCTACTCTGCAGACCAAAAGTGGGAAGGAACATCAGCAAACACCACTTATGTTGCTGCTGACATTGTGGAGATGGATTCTCCTTTGCCATTGAAGAAGCGTGGTTCTATAGCCACATCAAATGGCAAGCTACCGAAGATTGCCATGAAAAAGACTCTTTTGGAGTCAGACATCAACAATGTCAACATTATGAAAGCGCAGTATGAGAATTTGGTAACGAAAGCCAATACCCTCCAAGCGCAAGGTCTTGTAGAGCAAGCAGCGGCAGCAAAACAAGCAGCAGACAATGCGAAAGCTCGTATCATCAACAAACTCATGAATGATGGCGTAGCTTGTTCTGTAGGTATCGAAGAACGTAACGAGTTGAACTTTTTGGCAGGTCTCTCCAATGGTATCATAGCTGTTGAGGACGAGGACAATTCGGGAAAGGCAATCCGTGTCAATTATGGTTATTTGCCAGCTAACAGCTTCCGTACAGCAACAAATGGCGTAACCACAAGAGACGACTTCGAGAAGATATTCGAGAAAGCAAATGCTGATGGCAACACCATCATAAAGGTATTGCTTGCAAAGAATCAGTTAAAGAAAATCCGTAAGGAACAGTGGGCGAAGGAACTCGTTGCTGACTATGAGGGCAAAACATACACAGAGGAGTCCAAGTTGAAGACCCCGTCAGAAAGCTCTTTCTCAGAAGCCTTTGAGGACGAGTTCGGTGCTTCAATTGAGACAGTTAACCGAACGGTTGTCATTGAAAAGAATGGCAAACAGCATTCAGTAAAGCCTTGGAATGAGAACAATATTATCTTTATATGTAACGAAGAGGTAGGTTCTCTTGTATGGGGAACACTCGCAGAATCCACAAACCCTGTAGAAGGTGTAAAGTACAGTACCGTAGATTCGTACAAGCTTATCTCTAAGTACTCAAAGAACGAGCCTTCTTTGCAGGAGGTAACATCAGGACAGGCTCTCATACTTCCTGTTATCGAGGATGTAGATCAGATATATATGCTGTCTACAAAGTCTGAAGAGGTAGATGAGGAAGCAGAGAAAACCGACACCTCCGACGAGTACACCATCTATAAGGGTAAAAAGTACAAGAAAACCGACCTTATCTCAGCTTTGAAAGCTGTAGGTGCAAATGTCAAGTCTAATTATACGAATGAGACTTTGGTAAAGGCACTGAACGCACTTAGTGATGAAGACGAGGAGGTTCTTCTTTCACAGTTAACTGAACAGTAAATTTGAATTACAATGAAGACAATAAAGCAAGCGTTAATAGACGAAATCCATTACCCTATTCCTTTAGGGTTTGTGGAAAATAAGCTGATTGAGCGTCAGCTTGATGGTGACGATGATTATACATTCGAGGTGGCCCAATCCCCAAAATGGAAAGGAGCGCTTGCGGATTGTCTTTATTCTCTCGTACAGGCTGTAAACTTTTCTGAATCAGATAAGAGTGTAGGCACACTGTCCGACTCGGATAAGGAAAGGCTGTTAGTTCGTATCAATACACTATATAAATCCATTGGTGAAACTCAAGCATTGGGTCAGCCAATGGTCTATATTGGTTGTTAGCAGATGGCAGTATTGAATCTTTCCGCTCACAGTCTCGATTATAAGGAGACAATAGGGGGGCATGAAAATGAAAATGGAGACTGGGTACAAGGGGTCGAAACATGGATAGAGAACTATTGCAAGTGTGACATCGTTCCTGCTGGAAAGGCAAATGTTATAACTATCCCAGACGGCTCTACTCATAACTATTCTTACACTATCTATAACTTGCCTAGAACGTGTAGGGATTTTGATTATGGAGACATAATCAGGATTAAACTTTTTGGAAAAGTTTTCAGAGAGTTTAAGGTGCTCGGATTTCATCGCTATCAACTGCAATGTAAAATTTGGGTATAATGGGAGCGCAACTAATCAATACACAAGACGGCATAAAAAGTTTCTTCAATGCAGCTTTTAAAGTTATCAGAAAAGAAATTATTATTGCTTTCTCCAAGTTAGGAGAAGAGTGTACGGCAAGGATACGTGACCGTTCTGCAGAGGAGAGTTGGATAGACCACACTTCAAACCTTAGAAGTTCAATAGGTTATGCCGTATATGATTATGGTATAAAGTCAGTAGAATCAACCTTTTCCACCATAGGAAGTGGATCAGAAGGTTCTTCTGAAGGAAAGAAAATGGTTCAAGAACTTGCTTCCGAATACTCCAAAGTATTTGCATTGGTAGTTGTTGCTGCTATGAACTATGCAGACTTTGTAGAAGCCAAAGAAAACAAAGATGTGCTTGCTTCCACTGAATTATGGGCACGTTCTGTCGTAGACAGAAAACTTAAGCTCGCCTTGGATAAAGCAATTGGGATTATCAATAAGATGAAACTATGAAATCAGATATTGACATAAAAGATGACGTTTATAAGATTGTAACAGCATCAAAACTTAAAACCGCCGTCACGGGAAAAATCTGCAAGCGGAACAGAACAGTTTATCCAATTGGTTCAAAAACCAAAGAAGATATATGTATATCAGTACTTGCAAACCAGACGAAACAGTTACAGAACGCATTTGTCAATGTTAATATATACGTACAAGATGAGACTACAGAAGGACAAAAAGAAGAAAAAACTTCAAGGTTAAGAGACCTATGTCAACTATCATTTTCCGTATTTGAGTCCGTACGTGGTTCTGATTTTAGATTATCTTTAGATGAGCAGAGAGTAATACCTTGCGACGAAACAGAGGAGCACATTATAAGCAACAAATTATTGTACCAAACCATTAACGATTAACAATATGTCAGTAACATCATGGGGCAAATGCTCTATTTTCATTCAGCCTGTCGGCTCAGCCAAAAATGAGTGGGACAAGCTTGATACTCCAAAGGAGGACACTACACAAGTAAATCCTACTAAGGGTGACACAATGACACAGACAGAAGAGGGAGGCGGAACTGTAGACCGTAAGACAAAGAAGTCAACCTACGAGTTAGTCTATCAGATGTTTGTGAAGAAGAACGTTCCACAGCCATTCCCGACGATCGACGGTGTAGTAGAAGGGAACTACAGGGTAGCCGTACAGCCGGAAGACGCAGAGTTGCCTGGAGTGTACATGGGTAATACAACAGTAGGTGCAGAGGAAGCTTATACAACAGCAGACGGTGCACTTATCACATATACCCACTCAGCACTAATTCCTGACGGTGATGTAGTAGCAAAGACCACCAACAAGAAGAACGAGGACGTATATTGTGCTTACCGTTGGCGTGTTATCACTGCCACTAAGGGAGATACCAATAAGTACGCTTTGACATTCAAGCATCCTGCTGGTTCCAAAGAACAAGGCGACATAACGGAGACCTACACAGGTGGTGACTAATTCCTTCCGACTGAGTTCATCAGTCGGATATACCCAAGTAGCTCAGTGGTAAGAGCGAGGTCAATTTAGCCATAATAAAATCCACGACCTTTAAAAGATGGTTGAGAGACGCAGGTTCGAATCCTGCCTTGGGTGCGAAAAACAAATAATATGAATGAAATTAATATAGGAACAAAGGTTGCAATGGTATTGACCGATATGCCATTGGGAGTGTCTGTAGGTAAAGAGCATTTTTATCTTTATCCGCAGACACTTGGAAGAATGTACCTAACATCACAACTTATAGAACAGTTGGAGATAAACAAAGAAAACCTAAAAATAAATTCATTCATGGAAGCACTAAGAGTTGTGAACCTCCATACAAGGGAATGCTGTAAGTTGATTTCTTACCATACACTACGAAAGAAATCAGAAATGCTTGACAAGACGACATTAGACCGTAGAGCAAACAGACTCTATAACTTGTGTCCAAAAGACGATTTAGCAACACTACTCATCACCATTCTTGCTGATAATACGCTAAATGAAATAACAAAAGACCTAGGAATAGACGACGAAGCCAAAAGAATGGCAAAGATAAACCAAGCGAAAGATACCAATAATCAATACATCTTTGGGGGAAAAACTATTTGGGGGTCTCTAATTGATGCTGCATGTGAGCGATATAGTTGGACGTTCGATTACGTAGTATGGGGTATATCATATAACAACCTCACACTCATGATGAAGGACAAGCTTACATCTATCTACCTTTCAGACGAAGAAAGAAAGAAAGCTCATATTCCTGCTGCCAATGAAGAAATTGTTGATGGTAACAACAAAGACGCTATAATGAAAGCAGTAATGGAAAGTGAACTAAACCCAGAGTAAGCCTCTAATTGTATACTGTAGAGAAAGAGGCATCAGAGTGACAGAATTGACATATAAAAAAAGACCCGCAAACATTAAAGAAATACAACAAGATGGGAACTCTAAAATTCGACATAACAGGCGACAACTCATCTGTACTCAAAGCCTTTAAGGGGGTGCAGGATGGTGTGGCACAGACAGCAAGAGTAGTCGAGCAGCAGGGGCAGAGCATTGAGAATGTTTTCAATCGCATCAAGTCTGTTGCATCGGTAGCTTTTGCTGGATTCACGGTAAAGGAAATCATCAGCACACTGGGTACTGTCCGAGGAGACTTTCAACAATTCGAGATAGCCTTTGAAACAATGCTAGGAAGCGCACAACAAGCAAAGGTTATGATTTCAGACCTCGCCAACCTTGCTGCTACTACTCCTTTTGACATGAAGGGCGTGGTAAATGGCGCAAAGCAGCTCCTCGCATATGGATTTGCAGCCAACGAGATTACCGATACCATGAGAAGGCTCGGTGACGTATCTGCAGGATTGGGATTGAACCTGCAAGACCTCACATGGCTCTATGGTACCACGATGGTACAAGGTCGATTGTTCACAAGAGACTTGATGCAATTTACAGGTCGAGGTATTCCTTTGACAGAGGAACTTGCCAAGCAGTTCGGAGTTACCAAGGATAAGGTCTCTGAATTGGTAACAGCAGGTAAGGTTGGTTTCCCCGAAGTTAAGAAGGCTATCGAGAGTCTTACCAATGAAGGCGGCAAGTTCGGTGGATTGATGGAAAAGCAATCTCACTCTATTACTGGTCAGGTAAGCAATATTAAAGATACTATCGAAATGGCTATCAATGACCTTGGCACTCAGACAGAAGGCTTGATGAATGATGCTTTGGATATCACATCTAAGGTTATTGACCATTGGAAGGAGATAGGTGAGGTTATCCTTGCAGCCGCATCAGCCATCGGTCTTTATAAGGCAATGGCGGTAAGTGTAGCAGCATTTGATACAGCTACAGCAAATGTAGGCTATGCGGCTGAGTTGTCAGCCCTTGACGCATTACTTCCAAAAAAGGAAGAAGTAAAGAAGACAGACCTTGAAGAAGCAGTAGCCAAAGGTCAGTTATCAGCAGCACAGGCGGAATTGGTAGCATCCAAGCGTGAAGAGGTTGCGGCTTACGTTGCCGAATTGCAAACCAAGGCAAAGGTTATGCAAGACGAGGTTCACGTATTGGAGAATAAGCTTGCGCTACAAGATAACGAAGTACAATCACTCCAAGATGCTTATGATGCCCTTGACGATTATGTATCAGCAGAAGTCAGAGATACGGCAGCAACAAACCTCAATACGGCAGCAAACGAAAGAAACAATATAGCAAACCAACTTAAAGCAGCAAGAGAGAAAGCTGCAACGGCTGCAACCAATGCCAATACCGCATCCCAAGGCTTGAATACCGCAGCGACAGCTCGCGATACAGCAACCAAAGGAATATGGGCACAGGTTACTCTCTTATGCGAGAAAGCACAGAGGGCATGGAATGCTTCTATGTTCTCTAGTCCATTATTTTTGATAGCAGCTGCCATAGTAGCTACTACATATGCTGTGTATAAGCTTGCTACTGCAGAATCGGCTCACGAAGCAGCGGTAAGAAAATCCAATGAAGCATGGGATGAGTTCGATAACAAGGTTAAAGAACGTCAGCAGAATATTGAAAGCCTTATCAGAACCATACAATCTGAAACAGCAACGGAATTCGAGAAAGCAGAAGCCTATCAAAGACTCTCTAGTCTCGCACCTCAGCTTACAGAACAGTACGACCAAGCAGCCATTGCTTCCCTTGACTTTTCCAAAGCGCAAACGGAAGTGGCAAAGAGCATGGATGATTCAAAATATGAAAAAGCGGTAGAAGATGTAAACAAATATAAAGAGGAGGTAAAAAAACTTCAACAGCAGATTACAAGTGATGCTGCCTATAACGGAGGTGGTCAAGGGGTAATATTCAGTCGTCAATTAGAAAAAGCGCAAGCCTCTTTAGACGAAGCAGAAAAAAAACTATCTAACATCATTCAACTTCGAAATGAAGCAGCCGAGAATGCTAAACCTATTGAGGTTCGCTTGCAAGAAGCACAGGAGAACGAAAGTGTACGCCAAAATATCTTTGACTTCTATGATGAAGCGATGACCCTAGCTAATGACTGGCAATCAGCCAACGAAACCATCAACTACGCCACTGGTGAAAGTAGACTAGATGAGTTCATCAACAAGGCTCAGAAAGAGATAGCAGGTATTCGTGAAGACATTAGGAAAAATCCTGCCGATCTGAATCTCCGTATGCAGGAGACCGAAAAGACAAAGGTTCTTAACAATCTCTTAGCAATGAAGCGGAATTGGGCGGTCACAGGTGCAACGACTATTCCATTGGTTTTCAGGGCTCAATGGAATACTGCTAAACAAGCCCTCAACCAAGCAAAAACAAAAGCACAAGCGTTGGCTAACACTGGTTCTACGCAAACCTATCAGCAAGCCTACAACGAGGCACAGCGTAAATACAACGCAGCCAAGAAGGAAGTTGCGGAAAAGGAGAGAAATAAGAGTAAGTATACTGTAGCTCAATACGAAAAGGCCACACAAGACTTGAAAGAAGCTAAGGATGCCTATTCAAAGTTAGGAGGCGATGTGAGTGGAAAGTCTTCAAAGGCGACAGAGACCGCACGTAAGAATCGTATAAAGGAAAAAAACAAAGCTATCAAAGTCCAGGAGGAGTTGAGCAACCGCTTGAAGACTTTGCAGCAAAAGAATACCGATGAAACTATCTCCCTCATGCGAGAGGGTACAGAAAAGAAGCTCAAGGAGATAGACAACGACTACAAGAAACGATTGGCAGAGATTGACAAGCAGGAAACAGAGTTCAAGAAAAAGAACAAAGAGGCTGGCAAATCATCTACCCTTACTAGGGAACAATCAAAGGCTCTCGGTGATGCGAGGTCTATAGCCAACCTTAACAAGGTACAGCAACTAGAAGAAATTAACAAAGAGCTGTTAGCAGAAGAGCGAAACAATCTCTATGACTATCTAAAGGAATATGGTAGTATTCAACAGCAAAAGCTCGCCATCACACAAGAATATGCAGACAAGATAGCCAAGGCAGAGAACGCCTATCAAAAGGCATCACTCGCCAACCAACGTGACAACGAATTGAAGAAACTCGATGCAAGTGATGTATTTGAACAGATAGATTGGGAGAATGTCTTTGCCGACCTCTCATCGCATACTAAGGAATATCTCGTCTCCTTGCGCACTCAGTTACAGTCACTGTTAAAGAGTGGTAAGCTTACAGATGTCTCCGATATATCCAAGGTACAAGAGAAAATCAATGACCTCAACGCTGAGATAAGCAAGCAGGGAGGTATCTTTAACTTCGTAGGTACAAAACAGCAGGAACAGATACGACGCATCAATGAAGCTAAAGAAGCACAAGAAGCACTCAACGCTGCAAAATCCAAGGAAGCAGATATTGAAAAGCAGTATGAAGAGGCATTGAAAGCAGCTAACTACAAAGCTACAGACCTTGGGGTACGTGCTATCGGTGATGATACGGCAGACATACAATCCAACCTTGACAAGTTCGGTATAGACAAGTCAACCAAGGAGTACAAGGAAATGTCTACACTTCTTTCCCAACTCGCAGTACTCGAAGGGAAGTTGGCAGAAGCGAGAAAAAAGACAGCAAAAGCTACGGCAGAAGCTAAGAACAAAGAGGACGGAGCGAAACGCTCATCAGCGCAGAGTATAGCTGACTGGTTCGCTGATGCAGAGCAGTTCATTACAGAGAAAGGTATCGACCAAATACCAGACCTATTGAACAGTCTTGGGTTAGGCTCTATTGGAGATTCAGTTTCGAAGGGTCTTGCTGGCTTCAACTCAGCAGCAGGAGCAGCAGCAGATTTCGCAAATGGCAACTATATCGGTGCTGCCGTGAAAGCCTTGGACTCTGTGAAGAATTTCGGACAAGCTCTTCTTGGTGGCAGTAATGTCGCAAGTATGGAGGAGAAGATAGCAGAGTTGGGAGCTGTCAATGATAGACTTGCAGAAGCCGTGTCTGACCTCTCGCAAAGTATCAACAAGTCTGACTCCACCAGCCAACAGTCTTTAGAGGCTTACAAAGCAGCCGTGAACGCAGAAAAGGAATGGGAACAAAACCAACGTGAGCGGATAAAAGCAAGAGCCCAGGAATATTCAAACTCTGGTCACGGATTCTTGGGACTGGAAGGTAAGAAGTCATTTAACCATTATGTCAACTCTGGGTTCTCTGGGAAGAGTTTCTTGGACAAAATAAAAGATGAATTAGGCTTCTCCAAAAGCTCTGGGTGGGACGAATTCAACAAAGTACTTGCTACGTACGGCAATACCGATCAGCGTGTTTACTCTGCGCAAGATTTATGGAACTTGTCACCAGAGTTGATGAAACTTCTTCGAGACTATGCTCCAGCAGCTTGGAATAAGTTGCTTTCATCTGGTGGAGAGGCAAACCCAGGCGACCTCATTAATGAGTATATTCAGAATGCAGGAAAGCTTGAAGAACTTACAGATTCCCTCAACGAGAAGCTGACAGGCTATTCGTGGGAAGGCTTTTTAAGTTCGTATAAAGATATACTCAAAGACCTTGAGAGCGACACAGAGGACTTTGCCGACAAGATACACGAGCTTATCAGCAATGCTATGTTGGAAAGTCTCATAAACGATGAGTTCAACAATAGAATAAAGGCTCTGTATAAATACATTGCAGACCATTCTTCTGATGGACTTGACAAAGATGAAATCAATTACATAAATAAAGAGAATGAGAAGATTGCCCAAGATATGCTCAACCGCAGGCAAGACCTTATTGACGCAGGGCTTATACAGGCTAACAGTTCCAATAAGCAGGAAGCTTCAAGCGGAGGATGGCAATCAATGGGTCAAGATACTGCAGACGAATTGAACGGTCGTTTCACAGCTCTGCAGATTGCAGGAGAAAACATATCTTCCAACATGATAGCCACTGTTGCACATATGGAAACTATTGTAACAACCGGAATATCAACAAATGGGGCGGTTCTTGAAATCCGCAACATGATGATTATGACAAACAGCTATCTAGAAGACATCGTAAAGTATGCAAAACTTACCTATAATGACTTCGGAAGTAAGTTGGATGATATGAACAGAAGATTAAAGGATATTTGACCTCTATAGGCTTTTCGCTAGTCAACCCTTACAACTATACCCAACAATAGCAAAAGTGGTTTACAGCGAAGCCTATGAGGTTATTAAACGATTTAATGATTATGACTAAGGGACAACTTTATATCAATGGCAAGGATGCATACATCACGTGGGGCATCTTCCTAGAAGAAACCGCCCTCAGTACGCTCATGACCCCTGCACCAAACAAGGAGTTCATAAGCAATAAGTATCGCTCTAAGGATGGAAAGTCAGTTATCAAACACAATCCTAGATTAGATGAGAGGGAGATAACACTGGCATTCAACATGACCGCAAAGGACTCAGATACGTTCATGACGAACTACGCTAAGTTCTGCGAGGAAGTTCTTGCAAAGGGAGAACTGGTTATACGCACAAGATTCCAACCTAATGTATGGTATCGCTGCATATATCTCTCCTGCACCCAATTCAGTCAGTTTATTCGGGAAATGGCAAAGTTCAGCTTAAAGCTCAACGAGCCAGACCCAAGTGACCGAGGAGAAGCAAGTAAATACACACACTCATGATTCAGATTAAGAGAAATAACAAGGTATTCTTCACGATAGAGGATTTTGGTGAAGGTTCTAAGCTGTCATATCAGCTTATGGACCACCATTACATCATTTTGAAGTTCACCACGGCAACGCCAGTCTATTTCGAGATTGGGGACTCCGTGGAAATACCCGACTTTGGCTACTTCGAACTGACATCAGCATACTTCCCTAAGCACAATGATAGTGATGGCTACGACTACGAAATGCAGATGGATGCCTACTATATGGCTTGGAAGAACAAGCTTTGCAAGTATCGTCCTCAGTATGGAGCAAATGAGACATCCTTCAAGCTCACCACATCTGTAGGCGTACACATGAACGTTGTCCTCGGAAATCTAAAAGCGCTAGGGATTACGTACAATGGCAAGGAGTTCTCTGTTGATTACACAACGTATAACAAGAATGCTTTTGATATTCAGAAGAGATTCTTGATTGAGTATGGCTCTATCAGTATTATAGATGCTCTCAACTCCATCTGTTCCGAAGACGCACTCAACTGCGAATGGTGGATAGATGGCTCTATTATATACCTTGGATATTGTGAAGTGGAAGGACAGACAACATTCGAGCAGAACGTTAATGTTCTGTCCATGTCCTATTCGGAATCCAAGTCAACTTATATCACAAGACTGTACGCATTCGGCTCAGATAGAAATATTCCGAAAGGGTATTTCACTGGTGCCGATGCGGACGTCACTACCGATGGTGTCGCTACTGACTATCTTATGCTACCTAATAAGGAAGTAGATAGTGATGGTTTCTACGCCAAGGATGGCTATTTGGAGAACGTGAATGTCGTTAAGAACGACAAACAGGCTGTCGAAGGTGTCGTGATGTTTGAAGATGAATATCCAAAGGTAGAATGTGCTGTTAGCAATATCAAAACCTATGATAGCACTGTTGAAAAAGAAGATGGCACGAAGACTACACAGACATTTTGGCAAGTAACAGCTACAGATTCATTTGCTACAAGCTTTGAGACAAGTTGGATAAAGAAGAATCTAACTCCTGGCATCAAGTTTACTAGCGGTGCTCTAATGGGTATGGAGTTCGAGGTTAGCTTCAAGGTTATCGACAATGTTAACTACTTCGAGATTATTGCGAATGACACATATGGAAGAACGCTACCAGATGGTGTTATGTGTCCAAAGGTAGGGGATAAGTTCTTCCTTTATAACTGGGACGCAACCAAGATTACAGATACGGACCTCATCCCTACCGCTCAGTTGTCTCTGTTCGACAGAGCGAAGCAGTACTATCAGAAGACCATGATCAGCAACTCTAACTTCACATGCACGATGGATGGAGGCAAGTTCTACAATAATGGGATATTCGATTATCATCCTCTCGGTGAGCAGGTAAAGCTGATTAATGATATGTTTTCGCAGGTAGATGCGGATGGTAAGCACTATCGAAACTCTCGCATCATCGGTATGGATATTCCTTTGGACATTCCTTACGACCACCCTCAGTATACTGTAGGAGAAAAGGCAGCAACAAGCCGATTAGGTAAACTGGAAGACAAAGTTGATTCCATAACTGTAAACGGTATGCAGATAGGAGGCGTTGGTAGTGGAGGCGGTGTGTATGTCATAGGAACAAATGATTCAACACCTGTGACTGATAGCAATGTTTATTCCGCACGCAAGGCTAACAAAATCTTCTTACGTAAGGATGTAGACGATGTGGCGCAGGGACTGATACGCTTCATGCAGGGTCTTAAGCTCGGTGACGGTGAGAAGGGTATTGACGCTAAGGGCAATGCGGTGCTGGGCGACGTGCAGATGTTGTATGCTGTGCTGCGACGTATCGTGTCGCTGGGCTACGACGGGGCGACGCAGCAGGGTTTTGGCATCGTAGACCGTGGCGACGGCAAGTTCAGGCTTGACATCCACGACCTTCAGGTGTGGGGCAAGGCTGTGTTCCAAGAGCTGGAGGTGCGCAAGCTGTCGTATGCCGGGGGCAATGTGTACCTGAGCGGTTCGGGGGGCAGGATATTCAAGGCGGAGGAGCTGTATGACGAGGCAGGCAAGCTGAGGGGCTGGCGCTGCTGGCTGCTGGCTGATGACGGCACTACGGCGACGCAGAACTTGTGGCGTGTGGGCGACCAGGCACGCTGCCAGACGTTCGGGTTGGCTGACAAGCAGAAGCCGACTCGCTCGTGGTGGCGACTGGTGACTGCCGTGAGTGAGGAGAATGTGGCACTGACTGACGAGTCGGGCAATGTGCTATATGACGGAAAGAAGTTCGCATGGATTGAGATTGCGAAGGACAACTGCGAGCTGGGCAGCGACGTGCCCGAGGCTGGCGACACAATAGTACTTGACGGCAACCAGAATCCTAACGAGCGTTACCGTCAGGGTGTCATGATACTGGAGACTACTGGTCCGAACACTCCTCGCATCGTGGCGTATAAGGGTGTTGTGGGCTACACGCATGAGGGCTGTGAGGTGTTCAAGCTGTCGCCCGAGGGCTCAAGGATTGTATCGACATCGTTCGAATGGGTGTCGCCTACGGGTGACATTATACACATTGTCAATTACAGAGGCGAGTGGCAGAGTGGCGTGAGCTACGGCTATTATGACCAAGTGAGTCACGGCAACGGTGTGTGGCTGTGTACTAACAGCAACGGCAGCACTACTGAGCCTAAGGAGGGCAATGCCGACTGGCAGCTGGTGATGAAGGCGGAGAAGGGCGAGAAGGGCGACGACGGTGTGGCTTATCAGGTGATGATAACGAGCGACACGGGCACGGTGATGATAAACGGCTCGGGGAAAATGACGCTCAACGCTACGCTGCTGCGCAATGGCGAAGACATAAGCGACACTATCAGCAACGGCTCGTGGTCATGGTGGCGACAGTCGGCTGACGCTGAAGACGATGCTGTGTGGAATAGGCTGCATGAGGGCGTGGGGCGCTCGTGTCTTATCACACGTGATGATGTGAGCAGGCAGGCGCAATTCGGGTGTCGTGTGTACATATCAGACTCAAAGACTATTAATAGTAAATAATATAACTTTAATTCAAAAATAAGATTATGGCAAAAGTATTAGCTAATGGTCAGATTACTATCGTTGACCTCAATGACGGCAAGGCCGTTCAGTGTTTTACTCAGTGCTCTAAGGGCGAGACTCAGATTTACACACCAGATACGGGTGTGTACACTCCGAACTATTCGGCAAGTGAGCCTAACGTTATCACAGCTCGTGTCTACGTGACTGGCAATGCTTCAGACCAGGCTCCGACCTCGGCTTGTACCGGATGGTCGTGGAAGGTGGATGGTGCGGCCGCTACCCCAGTGAGCGGTAAGTCGTACCAGCTTAACCTCGCAAGCAACATCGCCAAGAACGGCAGCGTGAAGAACATCGAATGGTCGTGTACATACACTGACCCTGAGACTAAGGCTACGACTACGTGCATCGGCTACAAGACGATTTCGCTGGCGAAGAGTGGCGGTGCGCTCCAGACGGTGCAGATTGAGACTCCCGACGGCAACACGTTCGACTCGACCAACAACACGAAGAAGCTGCGTGCCGTGGCGAAGTTCTTCCGTGGCAACGTGCAAGACACTTCTCTGACTTCTATGACGTGGGATGTGCTGAATATCAGTGCCGGAACCTGGAGCCCTGTGTCTTCGGGCAGCGTGAGCACTACGGGTGGTGTGAGCACTCTGAATGTTTCTGCCAACGACGTGCTTAACTTCCAGACTTTCCGCTGCACGGTCAAGGATGGTACTGACACTGCATACGCTATCGTAACGTTCTTCGATGCGAGCGACCCATATATGATTGAGGTGTACTCGCTGACGGGCGACAAGATTGTCAACGGTGCACAGTCGACCGAGCTTTTCGCTCGTGTTTGGAAGGACGGCAAGGTGGTGGAGGATGGTGCTCAGATTAAGGCTGACAGCAGTACTCCAAGCTTCACGTACAAGTGGACGAAGTACAATGCGAGCGGTGTGGCTACCAACTGGGACGGTACGACAAGTCCAGTAAACGCTTCGACCAAGCCTTACGTCACCGTGGCTAACGGGGACGTGAAAGGCAGAGGTACATTTACTTGTGAGGTGTCTAAATAAGGGCACCTCACCCTTATTCTGTTAACTAAAAAATGATAAGTGTATGGCAACATTATTGGCGAGGGGGCAGATTACGATTGCGGCGATAAAGGATGGTGCTGACGGCAAGAACTACTGGCAGCAGGATGTGTGGGTAGACTTGTCGGCTGCAACCTACGACCAGAATACATGGTACACGGTTGTGGGAGAGCAGTTGCCGCAAACTGGTTTTGCCGGCATTAAGGTGGTAGTGAATCTCAATAGCGACACCAAGCCTTCATGGTCTACTCATTCGGCAGGCTTTTCTGTAGATTTTCATATCGACACACAAGCTTCTGGTTGGGGCACTACACTTGCAGAGACAATCATCTATTCTGACACCTTTAACTTTTGTTCTGTCTCGCCTGTCAGCTACAAGCAGTTAGGTTGGGGTAGCAGACCTATATTATATCTGCGAGGCGGTGGTAAGTATCGTGTGTTCTCTACATATAACGCAGCGTGGAAAATATATAAAGACGGTTACACTTGGCAGTCGGGGCAATACTCTCAATCAGCCAAACCTTCCAGCACTCGCCCTACCCCAGAGGGGCATACACTTAAAGGAGAGCAAGGCTACGGTATTGTGGCTGCTATACAGCGTGAAAAAATGTACACAGAAGAGATATGGGCTGTTTGGGCTGAAATAGGGCATACAGAATCATGGGGCGTAAGTGTAGAAGACCGCAATGGCTGCCGTATTGGTGATATTTTCACCGTATCTGGTACTGCCATAGATACTGGCAACTATCACATAGCCTACTATCGCAGTACTACTGATAATGGTGAATTGGTTGGTGTGTGTATCGCTCATTCCATTTCTCCCAAGGGAGACACTGGCAACGCAGGCTTCAGTTTTGCCAATGGCAAGTCACTATACAAGGATTTGCTGTTTGATGAGGGATATAATGGCTGTGAGGTTTACAACAATCTGAATAACGATAATGTTAAGTTAAGCATCGTTTCTAAATCGTCAGACAATCCTTATAGTATCGCTAAGAAAGAGCTTAAGATAGAGACTACGGGGGCTGCTACGCCAGGTCACGGCGGAGTAGAGCAGACAATAATGTCACGGGCGAGTGCTATGTTTGTGCGTCGTGTTATTGCAAAAATACCTAAAGGTTATTCATTGGAGACCGCAGAAAATGCAATGGGTGTAGGTATGGTGCAGAAATGGTTAACTCCCCATGTTGGCACTGGTGTCTTTACCGAATACATATATATGTATCAGTGTGGTGCAAGCGGTAATTTCAGCACTGGAGGTCACATGTATCTGTCGGATAATGAAACTGACACCATCGACAAACCAGTGGTGTGGTATATAGCATCGTGCGAAACTTATGACATGACTGCTGGCAGCTCTGCACAGATAAAGTCTACTGAGGTGATGTATGCTACATCTACTTCGGGCACTTCTGCTCCAACGAGTGGTTGGCAGAAGAATATCCCTACTGTTGCATCGGGTTCGTTCTTGTGGTCAAGGTTTACGGTTACATATATGGATGGCAGTAATGCCGTGTCATATAACGTGAGCAAGATGGGCGACCGTGGCCCACAAGGACCGACTGGCGCGGCTGGCAAGGATGCTGTGTCGGCTTCGTTTTCGCCTGCTGCTCTGACTTTCTCGGCTAAGACTGACAGCAACGGCAATGCTACGGCTAACACGACGAGCGGCAATACCGCCACTATCACGATGCTTGAGGGCAGCAGTGTGGTGACGGGTACTTACTCTATCACTACGATGGTGGGCTGCGAAGCTGTTATATCGGGTAGCACTGTGACGGTGAAGAGTGTAGCTCATGACACTATTGACGGCAGGGCTATCAGCAGGACATCGGCGAGCGTGACGGTGAAGTGCGTGCACAACGGCAAGACGTGCTATGTGGACCTGCCTATCAGCGTGAGCGTAAGCGCAGTGTGGGGTGGCTTGGTGACTTCACAGGAGAAACTGGAGTCGAAGTACACTGAAGTAAGCAACAAGTACAACGCCCTGCCGCTGAAGACTCCGGAAGCACTGACGCAGTACACCTCTACTATCAAGCAGAGCGCACGGGAGATTTCGCTGAAGGTGTCGCAAACGGCTATTGGCAGGAAAAATCTGCTTGTGGGGAGTGCGCTGAGACGGCAGGGTGAAGGAGTGATTTTAAGAGGTGGTACGAGTATCTCTGTTATCAATCAATATAATGGAGTCAATTCTGCCACTTGTTTTGGTAGCTCGATGCCTGGTCTACAGTGGATGTATACACGAGGTATCGCACATAACATAAAAGTAGAGAAGGGCAAGACATACACAATTTCGGTTATGGCGAGAGCTACGGCTAACTCATCTATATACATCGAAGGCTATTATACCATCGGTATGAATACAACAGATAGACCTACGGGAGTTGGAACTGGGGGCAGCGGCGCTTTACTGAACCCAGCCGTCGGCACTCAGTGGCAGTTATATCAGCGTACCTTTACAGTGGCTGCTGATAGCCCATACGAGTTTTTGCAAATTGCAATTATGGCGCAACCCGCGAGTGACGCTACGGTATACCTGTGTCAGCCCATGCTCGTCGAGGGCGACGAATATGTGGGCTGGTCGCTGTCTGAGGAGGATGCTGAGTATATCGGTGGCAATTTGCTGGATAATACTGATACGCTGATGCAAGGCGGTAACTTGGTGATTGCAAGTGGCAATCTGTATACTGACGCAAACTCATATAAAGGATTCCCGACAAGGCGGGTAAATCTGCTTGAGTCAACAGGTGCGTTTCTGGGTATCCTACAGTGGGATTTGTCGAATGATGGTGTTCTGACGGTCGGTCAAGACTACATGTTCTCGTTTTGGGCGAAGGGTAATATCGGAGGTAAGTTCATATCGTACTTATACAAAGACGGTAATCAAGTTGTATATACTGAGGTATTGGACAGAGCAGACGGCCCAAATCAACATCAAGCAGCAGACGGTAACGCTGGAGTAATATTCAAAGAGGACTATTTATGGAGGCAATACTGGGTGCACTGGCGTGTTGTTGGCAGCAATCTGCCTAAATACGTACAGATACGCTGTATGAAGGGTTGCGACCTCTACATATCTCAGCCGAAGCTGGAGTATGGCGCTACGGTGACTGAGTATCGTGCGACGAAGACCGATTTCGTTGAGGACAAGAGCGTGGCTGGCAAACTGCTTGATGCTGGCATTGATATTAACAGCAAGGAGATAACGCTGACGGCAGATAAGACGAAGCTCAGAACGCAGTCGGGGCAGGAAGTGGCTGTGTTTGACAAGGACGGGCTGAATGCAGACCTTATAAACGCCAAGCACGTATGGGCGAAGAGCGAGAACGGCAAAAGCACGGTGGGACATTTTGGCAATTACGAGCCTGATTATTGCAAGGTGTCTGACAACGTGTATGCTCCGCTGTTCATAGGTTCATCTACGGCGGCGAATGCTCCGTTCTATGTGACGAGTACTGGTGCGATTAAGGCTACGGCAGGATATATAGGCGACTTTCAGATAATTGAAGGTAAGCTCGTCAAAGAAGACTCTGAAGGCAAACGCTACATGCGTCTTGACAATTTCAACTTGTCATTTGAAGACACGCATGACAGTATATTCAGGATGACGTTGGGTAACTTTGTTTCTCCATCTCCTGGCGGTACTACTTATTCTGGCGGTTTTGACTTGGAGAGGTTGAGAAATTTCAGTACTTCCTCTACCAGTTCTACTTCTACACAGTATAATGTCGGTCTTACGCTAAGTGTCAGCGGTACTATGAATAAAGACGCGAGAGAGTATCAGGGTAATGTCATTTCCAACATCCCTAACGGCAACCACGCCCTGCTCATATCAAGAGGCGACATAGCCGGCTTCCGCCCGATGCTGACCAAGGCTACGATAAGCAGGGCTATATCTAAGGTAGAGTGCGTTATTGTGTGTACTCCTCCGCAAAACGCAAATATTATCCTCACACTGCCTGACGACCCAGAGATTGGACAGCACTATACGTTCATTCAGAGAAACGGTGAGTGGAGGAACAATAAGTGGGGTCATGTGATAATCAAGTCCAACCAAAGCTCTGGCTATCCTATAACGAGATATAATGCCGACAGGTCATGGTCGTTTGAGGGTGAGTGGATATACAACATCATACAAATATGGTTCACTGGCGACGAGTGGATATTGCAGTGGCACAACCAGAGTTGGTAAAGAGTAAAAGGTAAAAGAGTAAAAATTGATGATGATATGAGAGTAAGTGAGATTTTGATAGATAAGCTGAAGCATATGGAGGGGTATCGGGCGGTAATGTTTAATTTTTAAAGTTTGAGAAATGAGTATAATGATAACGAAAGAACAGATGTTGCAGATTATGCCTACCGCCAAGGAGCGTGTGGGCAAGTATCTTACGTATATAAACAGCTATGCGGAGGTGTTCGGTATTGACACTCAGCTGCGCATGGCTCACTACTTGGCGCAGATAGCGCATGAGAGTGGCGAGCTGAGATATACCGTGGAGCAAGGCCCGAGGAGCTACTTTGACAAGTACGACACGGGCAAGCTGGCTCGGCAGCTTGGCAATACGCCACAGAAGGATGGCGACGGCTATAAGTACAGAGGCAGGGGTTTGATACAGATTACGGGCAGGGCGAACTATGACGCTTACAACCGCTCGGCTTATTGCAAGGGTGACGTGATAGCGAATCCTGAGCTGCTGGAGAAGCCTTTGGGTGCAGTAAAAAGCTCGATGTGGTGGTGGAAGACGCACGGTCTGAACATACTGGCTGACAACGACGACGTGGTGAAAATCACGAAGAAGATAAACGGCGGTCAGAACGGATTGAAGGAGCGGTGCAGTTATCTGGCGAGAGCGAAGAGAGCGTTGGGGATATGCAAGTGAGAGTTAGAATGGTGTAGGTGTGGCAGAGGGAATGACATTAATAATTAATCATTTAGAAAAAGGAATGGAGAATATGCAAGTAGTAGAAATTGTAGTATCGGTCATAACTGCTTTGGGTGGTTGGGAAATGATTAAGTACTGCATGAACAGAAAGACCAACCGCCGAAAGGAGGAAGCCGAAGCCGACAACGTGGAATTTAACGTTTTGCGTGAGGCTATGGACTTTTTGCAAACACAGCTCAAAGAGAAAGAGCAACGGTTTGCAGAACAGACCGATTTGGTGAGAAAGCAGAATTTAGATATTTTGCAGATAAATAAGGAAAAGGCGCAGTTAGAACTTGAACTACAGCGCTATAAGTGTGTAATTAAGGGTTGCATGAAACGTGACCCACAAAATGGTTATTAATCAGAAGGTATGAAAAAGTGGATTGTGTGCTTTGTGCTGGTGTGTTCGCTGTGCCTGAATTGGCTTTTATACTGCGAAAATGGCAAAGGGCGAATAAAAGGGCGGATGGAAACGGACACAACGAGGGTGACGGTGGTGGACACTGTCCCCTACGTGAAGCCTGTAGCGAGGGACAGCGTGGTGGTGAGGTATGTGACTAAGAAACTGCCTATTGTGCATGATACAGTGCACCCTATCTGTATAGATAGTGCTGGTGTTAATATACCTATCATTCAGAAACAGTATTGCGACAGCACCTATACTGCCTGGGTGAGCGGATATGAACCATCATTGGATAGTATAAGGGTGTATGCGAGAAGGGAGGTTGTGACGATAAACAAAGTAAAGAAAGAACCTCCTAATAGGTTTGTAGTTAGCTTAAACATTGGCTATGGGCTTACTCCCTATAACGGCTTACAGCCTTATATAGGCGTTGGTGTCGGGTATAAACTATTTTCATTCGGTAAGTAATATGAAATACGTAATATTGATATTTTTTGGTATCTTTGCTGTTATCTCGGCATTTATGCCAAAGTATGAAAATAACCAAGTTGTCAAAGATAATTTGACAACTGACAAGAAACATTCAGTTATTAAGAAACGCTTAACAACTGAAAAAAGGAATAATTAGGTATGTTTTAGGTAATTAGATTGTTTTAGGATGTGCCTTGCTTGTCTGTGATAGATAGGCAAGGCTTTTATTTTCAAATTGCTACAATAAACCTCTTTTATGTAATGTTTTATCATATAAATCAAGTATATACTAACAATACGAAAAATTAACAATCAAAATAACTGCATTCTGACATTTTTTGTTATATTTGCTCAATATCAGATAATAAACTAAAATGGTTATGACAGATGAAAAGAAAAAGACACTCCTTTCTGTCATGGATGGAATGGACGTGAGCGAGGTAATCTCGCTGTTAATTATGAGCGGTAACAGCTATTCAAGAAGGCTGTTGAAATTTATTAAATGGATAACTAAATGGCTACCTATATGTATAATGGTGTGGCACAGCTTTGCTATGTGGGACTTCTCACAAAATCCACGAGAAATGTTTATCGTGCATTCAGAGCACTGGCCCAGTTACACGTTTATATATGTGTTACTGTATGTGCTGCCGATTTTGCTTATACTATTCAGTAGATTCTTCTGGCTGTGTTGGGTGTACAGGATTCCGTTCTTTTACTACTTCGGTGTCAATGCAATACACCTTACATATTGGTCGTGGTATACCACAAAAGAAATGGTAATGTCGTGTATGTCTGTTATTGTTATGACAGGAGTATTCTACCTGTATTGGACGATTGACTGGTTCTTAACAAGAACAAGGATAGGCAAAAGAATTTTCTTCTAAATGCGAAAAATATGAAAAGGAAAGTATTCAATTATTACACCTTGGCTCAAATTCTGAAATCTTTGTATGAGAGCTGTATGAAAGCGTGGGAACAACAGAAGAATGGAGAAAAGGTAACAGCTTGTGGAATGTCAGATGAAGATATAGAAGAACTATGCGAAGACTATCTTCCTAATCTGATGAACCCAATGATGTCTAAAGAAGAAGTACAACGTAAGCTTGGTGTCAGTGAAGCTACACTCAACAGAATGGTAAAAAGAGGAGATATTCCTAACGGACAGCAAGACGTAGGAGGTCATGTTAGATGGTGGAAGAAATGGGACATACTGCCGTTTATAAGAA
>ULYE01032502.1_pt1 | contig 49474 bp, 53 predicted proteins | sample 1961921 | NCBI WGS metagenome assembly ULYE01 (sample SAMEA4835856, study PRJEB28245) | human gut metagenome | biome: gut microbiome; material: fecal sample | place: Denmark | collected 2008 | reverse complement strand
TGGGGCAGAATTTTGGATTTATGAATCCTAGTTTTGTTTTCAACCGTTTAGATACTCTTGCTCCCAATCCTTATGATAGTACCAAGCGACCTGTACGGTTCAGAGGTCTGTTTGATGTGAAAATGGCACATGCTGATGATGCATTTTTTCTTAAGGCTATGCAAATGATTAGATGTGACTCGGTGGCTTCCTTCTTGAAGGAAGTGCAGCCAAAGAATCCTTTCTATTATCAGCTGATGGAGAAATTGAAGGCTGGTGGCTTGAACAAAGCCATGAGAAATAAAATTCTCTGCAATATGGAACGATGCCGCTGGAGACAATATGATAATCCTTGGCAACACGAAAAATACGTAGTCGTGAATATTCCATCCTTTCATCTGATGGCTATCGATCATCAGGATACGCTCTCGATGCGTATAGGATGTGGAGCTAATAAGACTAAGACGCCGATTTTGAACAGTCATATCAAACGTATGGAGCTGAATCCCCAGTGGTTTGTACCCCGTAGCATCGTTATCCATGATATGATGCATCGTGTGGGTAATCATGCTTACTTTCATTCGCGCAACTACTATGTGAGGGAAGTGGCAACTGGTAAGGAAGTTGATCTTAACAGGGTGACTCGTTCCATGCTTCTTTCTGGAACTTATGGTATTGCACAGCGGGGAGGAAAGGGTAATGCTTTGGGAAGAATCATCTTCCGTTTTGATAATAATTTCTCGGTCTTCCTGCACGATACTAACAGCAAGGGAGTGTTCGGACGAGAAGATAGAGGCGTTTCACACGGATGCGTCAGAATAGAAAAACCTTACGATTTCGCAGTCTTCCTATTGGCTGATAAAAATAAGAAACTGAAGGAAAAAATATACTATTCGATGACTGCAGATTCGCTTGCCAATAAAAAACTTGTTGTGAGCAACGTTAAAGTGAATCCACAAGTACCTCTCTTCATAACCTATTATACGCTCTATCCGTTTGCGGGAGGCAGAATAGCTGAATATTCTGATGTGTATGGATTTGATGCGGTAATATTCGATATGTTGAGGAAATATCTATAAACAACACATTTATAAAAGCAATGATGAAGGATAAAGAACTTTTGGCGATGCTTAAGGATCCTAAGACCCAACGCGAAGGCTTTGCTGTAATGGTCAGTCAGTATAGCGAGTCGTTGTATTGGAAGGTTCGCCATATCGTTATAGATCATGATGATGCTGATGATGTGTTGCAGAATGCCTTTGTCAAGGCTTGGACCAATCTGGATTCGTTTCAGGGGAAGTCTTCGCTTTCAACATGGCTTTATCGTATAGCCGTTAACGAAGCGCTTGATTTCTTGAGACGCAAGAAACAAATGATTAATGTCAGTACCGAGGACGAACCGAGCTTAGCTTCTCGTCTTCTGGCAGACGATTATTTTGATGGAGACCAGATTCAGGCAGAATTGCAAGAGGCTGTAGCCCAACTGCCCGATGTACAGCGCACAGTTTTCACTCTAAAGTATTATGATAATATGAAATATTCAGAGATGAGCAAGGTGCTGTCAACAAGCGAAGGCGCTCTGAAAGCTTCCTATCATCTTGCAGTGAAAAAAATAACCGGTTTTATATGTCGGCATGATACGTTATAACTGCCTGATAATCAACTAGGACTTTTCTGATTTTTACATATATAACACCGAAAATGCACCGAGTTGCGTATCAAACAAGTTGCAGATACTCAAACAGTTGCGTGATTACCGTAAAATAAATGTTTGGCAAAATGACTCATTTTTCGCAAAACGGTGCAATAAAAATCTTAGTTTTCTAACATCTTTTTGGTAAGCCTATCGATAGTCTTCTGCTGGCTCTCAATAGTCTTATTCTGTCTCTCAACGATAGTTAACAGGTTTCCCTGGTTGCCTTTCGTGAGTTTCTCTCCCATGATTAGGTAATTAGCATCTACCCAATCGACGGCGTTAATGATCTTCACGATAATGTCGTAACTAGGGGCATTTCTGCCAGATACGATATTTTTGATCGTGGTCCATGGTACACCAATCTTCTTTGCGAATGTAGCAATGGTGTGACCCTCTTTTTCAATGATGCTGTTTACGCGTTCATTGATAGTTTCTGTTACTTCTTTTTCTTTTTCTGTACTCATAATATGTAAATTTCAAACAAAATGCTGAAAAATATAAAAATAATCAGCGAAATGTTTGGTAATATCACCGAAATGTTATATATTTGCAGCGTGTTAATAATTCTCACGATGCAAATATACAAAAAATATCGCACATAATGATGATTTCAAACAAAAATTTTAAAAAATATGGGTTTTAGTGAGTACATGAAAAGCCTTCCATACCCTCGTTGTAAGGTAGTGGAAGCGATTGCAGAGAAATGCAAGGTATCTAATAATTCCGTCTACAGATGGATTCAGGGCAAATCCAAGCCGAACGCTCTATGCAGAGGAATTGTCGCTGAGTATCTAGGTATGCAGGAGAGCGAACTTTTTTCGGAGGGTTAATTATGGAATCGGTAGAATTTTACAATACCCCAGAGGGTGACGTTATGTACAAGCAACTGGGCAAACCGGTTCGGGAACTTACAGCCGACAGCCGTGAAGTCATCGAGGAGCTGCTAGATCTAATCAAAACTAGATATCCTCAAGCCTTTAAGGCTCTGTGTAACCTATATACGGCTAGCGAACTAAATCGCAAGGTGTACGAATTCAACATTGTGTCTAGGTTCTGCAGATGCAATTTCGGTGAATATGATGCACATACTCCTGATATCGATGCAGACGGCTTCTTTCATTTCGAGGAGGTCAAGTGCCCATTGCGTGGCGAATGCAGAATGGAGGGTGTCATCTGTAAGCCTAAGCTAGACTCTAAGCTTACTGATCGCGAGTTAGATATAGTAGAACTTATATCTAAAGGTTTACGCGCCCAGGAGATCGCAGACCGTCTTTATATATCTGTCAAAACCGTGCAACGGCATAGGGAGAATATTAAGGCTAAGCTCCAGCTAAGATCATTAACACAGGTGGCAGCATATTACCTGGAGCATATAAAAACAAAATAGCTTATGCCTGAGAAATGCGTTATTTGCAAAGAAGGCAGAACTTGCATTAATGGCCGGTTCTGTCTCAAGTTAAAGAGATACGTCGAGTATATTAATAGACCAATATGTGATTATGAGTAACAGAAAATGGAACAAAAACGAAATTGCATACCTGGTGGAAAATTACGGAAGAATGAGCCTTGAGGACATAGCCCGACAACTCAATCGTTCCGTAATGGCCGTTCGATTATATGCGCTTCGCCATAGGTTGGACGACAAACATCAGGTTGTTAAGGAGAATCGCCTGAAGAAGTTGCTTGAGTATCGCTTTCGTCACCTTGAGGATTTTCATCCGAGCAAGTTCTTCTTCCGGGAGACCGGAATTAACCAGGTAAGATACTGGGATATTTTCTTCGGTCGTAAGGCTATAAAACCGGAGGAATACAAAGCTGTAGCAGCATACTTCAATATTACGATATCTGAAGCATTCGATTCTCTACAGCTCAATCTGTTCGACTAAACAAAATAAGAAATATGAAAATCAACTCAGACTTCATTAGCGATGTCAAGAGTAAACTTGATATTGTTGATGTGATAGGCGCCTATATTAATCTTCAGAAGGCGGGCATTAACTACAAGGGTATCTGTCCGTTCCATAATGATAGTCATCCTTCTATGATGGTTAATAAGGCTAGACAGACGTACCATTGTTTCGTGTGTGGTGAGCATGGAGACGTTCTGGACTTTCTGCAGAAATACAACCAGATAACTTTTAACGAGGCATTGCGAATAGCTTGCAAGCTCGCTGATGTTGAGTTTCCGGAACAAGAATCTACTCCGGAAGAAAACGCTGCGTATAAATTGCTTGAATCTCGCCGTATAGCCATTGCTGCTGCAGCAAAGTTCTACCAGGGCAATATCTCGCAAGCGGAGAGCTTCCTTAAAAAACGTGGTTACGATTATACAGATAAGGTGCTTGCAGAATATGGAGTGGGCTATGCTCCGAATGGTAATGTAGCGATGAAGTATCTCGTGGAGAATGGGTACAGTCTGCAGATATTGGAAGATGTTGGAGTCGTAGGCAAGTCTCAAGACGGGAGAAACTATGACTTCTTCAGAGACCGCGTAATGTTCCCGTTTTACGACGTGTCTGGAAGAGTCGTTGCGTTTTCCGGAAGAATTGTCACTCCGAATGATAAAATTGGTAAGTATGTTAATACCGGGGAAACGCCCATTTTCAGAAAAGGTCGACATATTTTTGGATTATTTCAAGCGAAAAGGGCGATAGCGAAAGAGGGTTTCGCTTATCTCGTAGAGGGGCAGTTCGATGTTATTACTCTACATAGGTACGGAGTCGAGAACGTCATCGGCGGATCGGGAACAGCATTTACCGATGATCAGGTAAAACTCATTATGCGCTTCACTCAGTCTGTTGTAATGATCTACGATGCGGACAGCGCAGGGATTAAGGCTGCCGTCAAGAATAGTGAACTGTTATTGACGGCAGGAGCGAGCGTCAGGTGCGTTCGCTTGCCGAAGGGATATGATCCAGACAGCTACGGCCAGCTCTGCAAGGATGGCGTAAAACAGAAATTAATCGATGCAACCGAAACATTTCCGAAGGCGATGAAAAGAATGCTGGTTCCTCGCGGATGCAAGGACGAGGCTACAATCGCTTCGGCCATGAATACTATCGCTAACCTAGTAGCATGCGTGCAGGACGCCGGACTGCGTCTTGAATATATGAAGAGCATGACTAAGGATTTCGATACGAAGATGACTATTCTGGAAGATAAAGTTCGGGATATCCGACGTAATGTCGAGAATCTCAAGAAAGAGGATATGCAGCAGGGTATTTTTGGACTTGATGACCTGAAGGATAACCTGAGGAATAACGAGCCTGCTATCGTAACATCTTCCATCGATGCGTTCATGGAGTCTTACGGAGATAATCCGATTGTGTACGTAGCAGGCGTTCCGTCGGCTACCGATATTCAGAACCTCCGCCGAATCTGTTGCTATCTAGCCACAACTGAAGAGGGCTGCAGCATAGATACGACAACGGGCGATGATAGTAGTTACCTCTCCGCTCTGGCCGAGATGTTCAAGGCAGGAATCTCGCAGATAAGAGTCATGCACGAGGATAAAGTAGAATCCTTCATAGACTTCTATATACGTATACATGGCGATCTACTGTCTGGCTTCCTTGGTGACAAGGTTCCAATCATTACCAGGTGCATAGAGCTGACAAGTTTTGCAGAGGAGACTGTCATCACAGTAAACAAGAATCATTACAGCAGTAAACTGGGTCTGTCTAAGGGGCAGTTCGATGAGATCCGTAAGCCATTCGTCTGCAAGCGCAAGAATGTCATGAAAGCGAATGCCCTGAAAGACGATTTGTATGATGACGACTTCGACGGAGATGAGGTTCCTAGCTATGCGAGGGAAGGCGAGTACGCCCAGATGTTTCGTGAGTGTAAGTATTATCCTCGCCTGAATAAGCAGGGCATGCCGGTATGCTACATGTTCCAGAACAAGAACGGGCGAGGCTTCTCACAGGTAGCCGATTTCTATATGGTCCCACTTCTCCATATCTTCAATGAAGACTTCGAGCAGAACAAGCGAGTACTGAAGGTTAATCGCAGATATTTCGACAAACCATTATATATTGAGGTTCTGTCAAGTTCCCTGAAGAAGATGAGTACCATCGAGGATGTTCTTATCAACTACGAAGGCGTGAACTTTACGGACGGAGAAGAGTGGCAATGGAGGCGAATAAAGGAGTATATGAGTCGTCACTTCGTACAATGCCGCGAGATACAGACTTATGGCAATCAGCAGTCTGAAGGAATGAGCCGAAAGACAGATGAGCAGTTCTTTGCCTTTGCAAATGGAATAGCCCATGAAGACGGAAACGGAAAATATGTGTTCGAGAAGGTCAACGAACTAGGCGTAGTGACCCATAATCACATGAATTACTACCTCCCTGCCTTCTCTACCATATACGCCGGATCCGGAAGGCAATCTGACAAGTACGAATTGATATCTCAGCTCGTGTACGAAGACATACCTGTTAACAAGCAAGTCACGTTCGAGCAATGGGCTTCGCTGATGGATAAGGTATATAAGATTAATGACAACGGGAAATGGGCAATCGTTTTCGCGCTGATGTGCGCCTTCAGAAGTAATATCCACTGCCTGGACAGACTTTTTACGGCTCCGTTTTTCATGGGTCCGATGTCCTCAGGTAAGACTCAGATTGCAATATCAATCCGTTCTCTGTTTATAAGCCCGACTATCCCGATATTTAACCTCAATACAGGTACTGACGCGGCTATGAGCACCATCATGGGCACATTCCGTGATGTTCCTGTCGTACTCGACGAGTATAACAATAAGGATATTTCAGATACAAAGTTTCAGGCCCTGAAGGGTATCGTGTACGATGGAGACGGTAAACAGAAACGCCGTGGAACCTCGGGAAGGGATATCGAGAATGATAAGGTATTTGCGCCTGTGGTTATCTGTGGCCAGGAGACCCCTCAGCGAGATGACAATGCCCTGATGAGCCGTGTCATCATCTGCGAGGTTCCTAAGCCCCAAAATAGAACTCCAGAGGAGACGAAGCTATTTGAGGAACTCAAGAATATAGAGAAGAATATAGGGCTATCTAATGTATTGCTGGAGGTATTATCGCTCAGGCCAGCAGTCATGGATCATTTCCGTGCTCTCAAGCAGGAGGCATACAGCGAGCTCAAGAGTGATGTAATCAATTCCGGAGAGATGGACCGACTCATGAAGACCGCTTCTCTCTTCCTCGGCATGGTGAAACTCGTAGAGCAATATTCCAAACTTAAACTGCCGTTTACCTACGGCGAGTTTTTTGCATTAGTGCAGGAGAAGATTAAGTTCCAATTATCTCTAATCAGAAGCACGGACAAACTTGCTATGTTCTTCAACGCTGTAAACAACATGATAGATACCAAACAGGTACTCATTGGCCGAGAGATGCTCATCGAACAGCCTAAGAGCGTTACCGGTAAGGATTCGCATGGCGACAAGAAGACGTTTGGTTTCGATCCTGGCACTCATATCCTCTTTCTGCGCCTGAGCAGCGTATATTCCATCTACGACAGAAGCGGATATAATAGCGAGAACACAACGTTATCTACGCTCGAACAAAACTTACGCTCTCATCCATCATATATTGGAACCGTTCCTTCAAGGAGGTTTACCTGGGAGGAGACAGTCGAGGTTGCCAAACAGGACGACCAGGAAACGATGGTAAGAGTGCGCATGGAGCGTTCTACATCTACAAGTGCTATCATCATCGATTACGACAAGTTTATGGAGATGTACAATATCGACTTCAGGCGAGATGGCTCATCATCTGACAAGGCGGCACAGAGTGCAGCAGCCCCCCAAAAAGGAGCTGATACGGATGTTAAGCAATCCAGACCAGGTTCCCTTCCGTTCGACGAGACAGACGCGGGTAAGAATGGTGATTTGCCGTTCTGATAAGAGTCGAGATAATGCCTTATATTAGGTATACAATACCCCAATTTAACGATGCAAAGATACAAAAAAATAATCGAGAAAACCAAAGATTTTCCGCATAAAATTGAGTTGAATTTTGCATATTTTTACCCACGTAAACCCGGGAGGGTGAGCGTGGGTATTTCTTTACATATACGTGTGTCTCAGATGCGAAAAATCCCCCGTACCCCCTAAAATTTCAAAAATAACCGAGAAAACGAAGTTTTGAAAATGATTTTCAGAAAAATGCCTTCCTACAATCCTACAATCCTACAAATGTATTTCTTTTCAAACTATTATTATTATCTATTTATCTTATTATCAGTATGTTATGTGTGTTTTTGTGTTTTTGTTGTTTTGTAGGAAATGCTGTAGGATTGTAGGACGTTGTAGGAAATAGAAAATTTTTACATTTTGGCTCTTTTGGAGATTTCGTCCTACAGAATACCCCATTTTGTAGGATTGTAGGACGTGTAGGAGACTAAAAAATGAGTGTGTAGGACGAAAATATGTTTGATAAAGTTTGCGTAACTCGCTGAAATTTAGTATCTTTGCATTCGTAAGCCTATAATTTGTAGGATTGTAGGACGGTAGGAAGCAAAAATAAGCATAAACGATATGGAAAGAAAAAAACGTCTCTTGAAACGAACAGCATCTGTCAGAATAGAGCCCTATCTGGCAGAGTATATTCAGAAAAAGCTAGAAATTGAGCCAGAAACAGGCGGAGTAAAAATACCATACACCACAGATCTGTATTATGTGGTGTGGAATTGTATGGCCAAGCCGGATCCTCACCATGACGTCATGCAGGATTGCAATCTCAAGATATATCTGCCTTCCCGGCGTTCTAATATGGATGGACATCCGGGTAAGGATCCTGCTTACTTCAACTATTTATCTAGCGCTTCGGCGAAAAGGATAGAAGAGCATATTCGGCTTCTCTTCAACTTCGAGTTTCATCGGATCATGATCGAGAATGAAGAGCTGGGCAGACCGATGCGGAACCAGGATGTGGTAGATAATTTCATCCGGAGATACGCTCTGAAGTCGATTTCCCCTGATGCGCTCCTGAAGAACTTTTATCGCTACCGGCAGCGACTTTTTCCAAAAACTCCCCGGAAATACCAAAAAAAACGGGGTGTTTAATTATTTTTAATACATACTGAGTACAAATCTTTGTCACTCAAAAATTAGCAATAATCACTCTAAAATTAACATTATGAAAGAGTTTTCCTGTCTTTTAATGATTTCCATTCTCGGAGGCACAGAAAGAAGCATCGTCCTCAGCACCGATCCGTTCACATTCGAACCTTCGATGGCTGAAGAAAATGGAGGTGTGTACTGGGATTGTAGTAAGACATTTATTGTCGATATAGCGGACGAGAGCATTTTTAACGAACTAAAGGTTCCTCGTAGTGCTATCGTCACGCTCGCAAGTGTTGGACTTTCTGGCGCACGTACGTATGCAATAGGCACGAAAACAATACCGGCGAAGGTTCAGCTCGTCAGGCATCTGAATAAGGCGAAGCTTATTGTTAAGTGCAAAATGCTTACGAATCCATTGCTTTAAGGTCTTTTATATACCTATTATATATATGTACCTTTGTGGAAAACTTAATCAAGATGGACGAAATACAGACCCTTCTGCTTTCCACTCTACCTCTATGGATTACTGAGGATGCCTACCGTCAGCTGATGGTAGCTGCATTCCCATTGAATGGCACGGTGGTAAGCTTCGAACAGAAAAAAGCCGAACAGGCGATGAGTATTCCTGAGATTCGGGAATATCTCAAGACTCATACATATTATCAGTACGAAACCCACGAAGCGCTGCAGGCGATATCCAGTAAGACATCACAGAGAGAAGAGACGAAGGATGTTCAGCTCACGGATGAATATGATTCGCCATCTCTGGATGATGGCACAATCGCATACCATCGTGTGTTCGGAGTCGTGACTGCAAACAGCTATTGGTACTTCTCATCCAAACAGCTGGAGCAGGACATCATTGCTGCGGAGAATAATACGCAGATATCCGCACATCTCCTTCATATTAATTCTCCTGGAGGAGAGGCGTGGTACATGGACCGTTTGAGCGAGACTCTCCGTAATGCGAAGAAACCGATTCTTGCCATCTACGAAGAGTACTGTGCATCCGCAGCCTATTATATCGGCTGTCACGGGCAGAAACTCTACGCTACCACCAACCATGACTTCGTAGGCTGCATCGGAACCATGTGTTCATTCTGGAACTTCGAACCATACTTCGAGAAGTTGGGACTGAAGAAAATTGTCGCGAAGGCTACCAATTCTAGCCGGAAGAATAAGATTTTTGAGGACTTGAAGGATGGCAAGTCTGAAGACTATGTTAAGAATGTTCTTGATCCGATGAATGAACAGTTCCTGGCAGAAGTGAGATCTCAGCGTTCCAAACTGGCAGAACTGGATGATGATGCTCCGGTACTTCAGGGCGAGAGCCTGTATACCGCTCCAGCCGAAGAAGTCGGTCTCATCGATGGTAAGCGCACCTTACTGGAGGCGATTGCGGAGGTGGCGCAACTGGGAGAGGCCTATATTGGGACGCAAAGCCTTTACGGATTTAGCTAATATATTATTTTTGTTTGATTGTTTTAATATTTAAATGATTGATTTATGAATTTCAAAGCAAAGCTTAACAAAGTTCTCGAGAAGCTTGGTTTCGTCAAGAAATTCGAGAACAAGAGTCTTACTGCGGAAGAGTACAAGACTCTTTGCGAGGAATACCAGAAAGAGTACCAGAGTACGCTCATGGATGACCTCGCTGCGGAGAATAGTGCAGCCGAGCAGGCGGAACATCAGAAGCAGATCAATGAGCTCTATGCCATCGTCTCTAAAGCTAACAAGTCAAAGGATGATGATCCCGACGGTGATGGAGGTGGCGAAGGCGATGATGATGGCGACGGAAAGAAAAACGAGAACAGCCAGCAGAACGTCAGCTTCGAGAGACTCTCAGCAGCAGTCAATACACTTGCTGAGAACATGGTAAAGATGGCTAATAGTACAGCAGACGACAAACCTGCTGCTCATGTTACTGCTCCTTCTATTCCTATCAACGGTTTCGAAACTAACGCCAGCTACCTCTTCGGTATCGAGCATTCTATGTTCGATATGAAAAAGCGCTGGAACCGCATTGTCGCTAATCCTGAGATAGCTTTAGCATCTACGCCAAACGAGGAGACAGATGGTAAGGCATTCCGTTCCGAAGCGATGGCGTTCGCGAGATCACTCCAGGAACGTTACAAGTATCACCAGGTACGCAACGAGCTCGGTAACGTCAAAGCTCTCGCTTCCGGCCAGTTTGCTACCAATTACTCAGGCGTGGATAATGCCGGACTGGGCGACCAGTTCGTCATCCTTCGCCAGGATGCGCTTATTGCTCGCATTCTCGAACTTCGTAATCTTACAGAGTTCTTCCCTGTTCGCTATGGTGTTCAGGATCGCGACATTCTCTTCAATGCATTCTTTGACGAGGTGTCTCAGGGCTACCAGGAAGGTGAGATTTACAAGGGTGGCATGCAGCTCGAAAACGAGATGGGATATGTTGATGACGCCATGATTAAGGTTAAGTTCGGTCCAATGAAGGAACTTGAGCGCAAGTATATCGCTTATCTCAACAAGGAAGGCTCTGATCCTATCAAGTGGTCTATGGTTGAATTCTGTCTTCTCAACCTTCTGAAGAAGGCTCAGGACGAACAGAATCAGCGTCGTATGCGCGGTATCTATGTGAAGCCAGAGGCTGGCCAGCCATCAAGCTACCTCAATGCGGGTACAGGTATCTGGTACACATTGCTTCGCTATATCCACGATTACAGCATTAAGCCATTTGCCAATAAGAGCTACAATACTTATACTTCAGCTGATATGCTGGATGCGGTTAAGGAGTTCATTACCGACGTTAAGACTCATCTCTCTGAGGGCATGACCATCGATAACCATGTTCTCTATCTCAACGAGAATCATATTGACTGGTGGCTTGCTAACTGCCGCGAGACTTATGGCAAGGATCAGGATTTTACAGGTCCTAATGGTTATAAGAACCGCGTTCCAGACTCTACTATCCAGATTAAGTGGCTCCCATACGAGGGCAAGTCTTGCTGGATGTTCATGGACGTTCCTGGTAATATTCAATTCGTTGAGAACCTCCCTGGCGAGATGTTCGCCGTAAAGATGGAGGAACAGATGGAGATGGTTCGTGCCTGGAGTACCTGGAAGGAAGGTTGTGGCGCAGCCTTTACCGGTCGCAAGTTCGACAATAAGGCTGCCATGGATGCCAACGATTACGAGTTCCAGCAGATCTTCACAAATCTTCCGGCTACCGTCATCGGCGCAGAAATTAACGGCGCAAACGGCTTCTGGCAGATTACAGATGATGCTACTACCGCTACCGCTATCGAGAATATCACGAATGCGAAGGCTGGCGTAGCTTACTGTATCGAGATTGGTGAGGATGATGCCAAGCATCAGCTTACCATCGCCAAGAGTGGCAAGTTTGCAAACATTACCGCAGAATGGACTCCTAGCCAGGCTGGCGACTACATCATGGTTATTCTCGGTAAGGACGAGAAGTTCCGTGAGCTCGAACGTCGTGTAGGTGGCAAGCGAACCATTAACAAGGCTGTTCAGCCTAATGTTCCTGGTGGCCGTTAGTCCTTATTATATATATATTGTTAACTCGTAGGTGAGGTACGGCGTACCTCGCCTACATTTTCAGAAAAAATTATGAAGAAAAACAATATTCCAGTACGTTCTCGTACTTATAACCCTAACAAGGGTTATCATTATGCCCAGCATAAGGGCCGTCTTCTCTTCATGACGCTCATTATGCTGCTCGGCATCGTTTCACTTCTGCAGATGTTATCTGATCCTACATCTACCTTCGGTGTAGGTGGCACAGGAGTCTCTATGGCTTCGTTCGTTGCGCTGACATCTATCGAAGATGTGACAGACCGAGATACCCATGGTTCTGCCATTGCTTACCAGGTGGTGCTGGTTCCTACATTTCTGGTCGATATAACGAAGGCATTTCCTCTGCCGGATAAAGACCGTATGGTGAAGGCTATTCCGTTTAAAACGGCTGCTGCTGATACCCTGAAGGCATACCTCTTCGATGCGCACGATATTCCTACGTTCACGGCTACGACAGAGAAGGGAGATATCACGACATCTGGCGAGAATAACCTGGTAATCATTATGGGTGGTACTCGTGTGGCTCTCTATAACTTCATCGAGCAGTACGCTGGTGGTAAGTTTATCATTCTCTATAAGCATGTAAAGGAAACCCAATGGTATATCGTCGGCGAACCTGAGCGCCCTATGATTCTCAACAACACAGAAACTAAGGATGATAAGGATGGCCGATACACCACCTTCACCTTTAAGCGTACATCTGTAGACCTTCCTTGCCTGTATGCTGAGGATCCTCTTGGTGTGACAGCTGCCGAGGCTGCCGCTCATTCAGATACATCTGCTGGCGCAAAACCGGCTACTACTTCAGGTTCTTCAACCGGTAAGTAAGACTGCAGCTTCTTAATGTTTTCATTTTATTTAATTATTGATTAATTTTAAAGGTGTGTCGCCACAAAAAGGTGGCGCACCTTTTATAATATATATAAGGTATGATTAGTAGAAGAGAAAAATTGCAATTATTCAATAAGCTTAGAGGAGCCGGACACGCTGAAGCCGACCTTGCTCTCCTGGAGGATGTCAACCCTCGACATCCTAAACTTACTCGTTTCGCCCGTGACCCGAAACGTTATGCAGACGAAATACTCTACGCTCTTTTGGATGAGTGCGATGAAGGGGATATCGTAGATCATCGAATCTATTTTGAGAAGTTAAACGAGAATATAAATGATAATATAAACAATACTTCAGCCGAAGGAGAACAGGGACCGAAAGATGGCTCAAGTGATACTTCAGCCGAAGGAGAACAGGGGCACGCAGATGATTCGGGTGATACTTCAGCTGAAGAAGGGCAGATACCTGATGATGGTTCAAGTAATACTTCAACCGAAGAAGAGACTCCTGAAGGCGAAAACCAACAGGAACCAGAACAGCCTGATACTGCCGACCCTGGCGAGGACTCAAAAAAAAAGTAGTTCAAAAAGAAGAGGAATATCCTAATATCGACTGGGATAACCTCTATAATGAGGACGTGCAGATGGCAACCGTCATCTATAACGACCGCATCAATACCTGGCGCAAGATGAAGAAACTCGACGAACTCCTGGACAAGAAACCAAAGGCGAACGATGTGGCTGCGATGGCAGAACTCCGCATCCGTAACCTTCAGGCATTCGAAGAACTGAAGACGTACAACGATACCGGCAAGTTCCTGTATAAGCATCCATTACTGAAGGGTAAGTCTGAATTCAATGAACTCGTGAAGCTCTTTAAGAAGGACCCTGCCGAGTTTCTTCATAAGCATAAGAACGTGCTCGACAATATCAAGCGCTATAAGAGTTATATTAAAAGAGACGACCGCAAGGATAAGCGTGCCAGCGACCGCGAAAACCTCCAGCGTCATCAAGAACGTGAACGTATGTTCAAGATGGTGATGGAGCAGTATAGTGACAAATCAGACAAATCAGATAGATAAGATGGATAAGACGGAATTACAGAAGATTGCAGAAACCTGCGTCTCGATGGTGAAGAACGGAGGTGTACTAGAGCAGGCTCAACTCAAGGCAGACGAGAAGATAGCCGAGTTGGCAGCAAACGGCGACCTCGATGCCATCAAACTGCTGAATGAGCGGATGCAGGATCGCGAAGAACTGAAACTTAGAAAGAAGTTGTTTGGCGTATGAAAAGCGAGATAGAAAAGCTGGAGAGCGTTCATCCGGACCTTATTACCACCTTCCTGACTACAGGTGAGGGTAAAGGCATTCCAGAGGATGTGCAGACATTCTTGAAGCAGCTGCAATGGGCAGCCGAAATCTACGAGTATGAACGTAATATTACCCGTGGCGCCAGGCAGCTCAAGCAGCGCATTGCTTCGCAGCAAAAGATAACCCTCGATGTGCGCACCTGTATGACTCGTATCAATCAGGCAATATCTTACTTTAATGTAGATTGCAATGTGGCCATAAAAGTCTGGGAGAATGATTTTGCCAACAAGTACGAGGACCTTGCCAAGCTCTGTTCTGCTAAACGTGATTACAAGATGCAGAAAGCCTGTATGGATCAAGCCCTGGAATGCCGCAGACGTGCGTCCGAACAGGCAGAAGCAGACAGAGATCTCGGAGTTGTGTTCCTCATCACTCCAGAGGTTACCCCAGAAGAACTAGGTTTTCAGAAAAAGAGCCTTAAAGAAATTGCCGGCAAGTACAACCGCGGTTTTTACATATCTCTCATCGATGGTTTGCCTATCGAGAGTTCAGAAAAGAAACGATTGCTTCGTGATGCTGATATTCAGGAAGCGGAAATAGTGGAGGATTTGAGCGATGAGCCAACTGATTTTGAATGATAATACCCTCGGTGAATTCGAGCATTACTACATGAATAACATGCAGCTGCTTGCCAACATCATCGACCCCAACATGCTTTTTGCCGAGGTTGCCCGTGCCGGAGGTAAGACCGAAGGTGTGACGGGTCCTCGCCTGATACGAGTTGCCAACGATATGCCGGGAGAGTTATCTTTCCTGGTTCACAAGACCTATGTGGCGCTGATGACCAACGTCTGGCCAAACATACAGGCATACTTCTCGCGTCAGGTAGTAGTGAACGGGCAGCAGAGATCCATGTTGGAATATGGTATTGATTACGTAGTAGGAGAGAGCACGCTGCCTTCCCACTTCCGGAAACCCCGATATCCGATAGCCTATGCTAAGCATAGCGTGATATTCCGAAATGGCGCCCACCTTCAGCTGGTATCAAGCGACCAGCCGGAATCCGTTGCCGGTAGAAATGCCGTGCACGCTTTCGTTGAAGAAATGAAGCATAATAGTGGCGAAAAACTCAAAACCCGCCTATTTCCGTCTTTACGTGGAGGTTCAGCCAATGTGCGCTGTTCTGCTTATTATGAAGGTGTTACGGGTGTGAGTGATACGGCTCGCGTCGACCTCGGCGAAGATGACTGGTTTGAGGATTACGAAAAGAAGGTGAACCCGAAACTTATCGAGGAGATTGCAACCGTCGCCCTGGAAGTTAACAGAAGTCTCTACCGCCTGTTCGTGCTCAAGCAGCAGGAACGAGACTCAAAAGACCCTGTTCTCCTTGAAAAGATGCGCCTTGAGTCTGTTAAACTCAATGCCTTCGTGGCGAGATGGAAACCTCGTCTGGCAGATATGAGGCGCAATGCCATCTACTATATCCGTGCATCCTCTTTCTGTAATAAGGATATCCTCGGGCCGAAGTTCTTCAAGACGCAGCTCGACACCCTTGATATCGACGAGTTCCTTACGGCCATCTGTGCCATCCGCCACAAGGAAGTAACCAATAAGTTCTTCATCAACTACGATCACGCAAAGCATCAGTTTAAGGATAGCTATAAGTATGAGTCCATTCTTCGCCTGAACCTGAAGGATAGGTTTATCCTTACGGCAGAGTATCTTCTACATTACGACCCTCATGAACCGCTCTACATGGGCTATGACCCTGGCAACTTCCAGTCGCTCATCGTTGCCCAGAAGAAAGATTACGGTAGGCGTCTCGACATCATCAAGGAGTTCTTTGCCTTCCTGCCCAAGGATTACAACGACCTCGTGGCAGAGGTGCACCAGTTCTTCGGATCTGCGGCCGTAAATAAGACCATCTATCTCTATCCTGACCGCGCCGGCAACAAGCGCAGGGAGGAACGGGAACAGATAACTACCGACTCACTCAATCTGAAGGCTGCCCTGGAGTCGTATGGCTTCATGGTGATACTCTATAACGAAGATGCGCCAACGATATACCATTGGCAGCAGTTCAAGCTCTGTCAGATGCTCTTCGGTGAACGCAGTCCGCTCCTGCCTATCATCCGTATCGATGAAAATGAGTGCAAGAACCTCTGCTCTGCCATCATGATATCCCCTCTGAAGAAAACGGACGGGAAGATAGAACTTGATAAGAGTTCGGAGAAGAAACAGCAACTGAAGAATCAGGCAGGGCTCACCACGCAGCTGCCTTCTGCGATGATTTACCTACTTTACGGCCTTTATTCTGATGCCGTGAAGGCGGAATTAAGTACATATCCTACCGATTTACCGGACAATTTCGAGATATAAACGCAGAATAATGCTGCATTTCTGCAGTAATAATTTTCACGAGCATATCAATAATTAACGGAAAATGAAAGGGTATAAATGCTAAAATGCTGATAATCAGCCCAAGCGGACCGGCTGGGAGAAAAACTCCCAAAAACACCTCACCCAAACGTGCACGCACCGCTGGGAAAGGAAAGAGAGGTGCAGGCCTTACGTTTCTCGGAAATATGACGGGGAACAGGTGCAGCCGGTCTTTTGCAGGGCAATAATTTTTCACTATCTTCGCATCATTATGAGCAAGACAAGTAAGAACATCATCATGGATGGCATCACGGCACTCCAGTGGGCCAGAGAAATCAGTAAGCTTCCCGATGGGGAGTTTACTCTGGTTTTCTTTCCTTACTCCAGGGCGAGAGGTGAGGCGAGCGCAAAGCTTCAGGTGCGCCGGCATTGCAAGTATCGAACCCAGTTGCCGAAGGAGCGGTTCGCCATCGATGGAGAGAACTACCTTCTCTATACAGACGAAGATGGAGATCCGAAGATGTGCTATCGCATCCTCATCAGGTACATGGGCTTTCCTCAAGACGGATTTAAACTTCACAAAATAAATTGGTTATAATTGGTTATGAAAGAATACGAAATTGATATGTATGGCAACGCCGGCATCTACCTTGCCGATGGCAATACCTTCACCTTCCAGCTAGGTGAAGGCGACTCCATCTTTGGTGCAGACCAGCTCTTCCAGTCACCACTCCTGGAGTCTCCATTCGGTGGTACGTTCTGGATGCAGCAGCATCACTATCTGGGCATACAGGGATATCAGGTGTTGATGCGTGGCTACAACAACCAGCAATGCGACGAAGTGACCAAGGAGATTAAGGAGAACCGACTGCTCCCTCGTCTCTATTCCAAGGAGATCAAGATGCTCTATGGCCACGGACTCGTAGTATATAAGCAGGCTATTGAGAACGGCAAGCTGGTACGCAAGTACGAGGAACAGCCTGAAGTAATGGAATGGCTCGACTCCTGGAGTTCCCGCGGCATCCCTTCAGTCGAGGAGTTCTGTAAGACCTGCATCAAGAACTTCTATTACTTTGGCGACTTCTTCGTGAAGTGGCGCTTCACCCGAGGCAAGATAATAGGTATGGGCAAGCCGGTGGCTGCGCTTGAGGCGATGGAGAACCGCTACTGCAGGCTGGCAACTACCCGCCGGGATGTTGCTTCAGAATTGATTTCGTACGGAGACTTCAAACAGGTTGTGGTAGGGCGATTCTCCTATGGCTTATCGAGTTACTCGGTTTATCCAAAGTTCAGCTTTAACGAAGTTGGCAACTATAAATATGCTGCGATCTCTCATCACAGAGAGAAATCAGTAGACGAATTCTATGGCGCCAACGAGACGCATCAGGGAGCTCGCCCGTACATCCAAGGTAGTAACAAGACAGCCCGATACATTAACAGTTTTCTGAAAAACTCGCTGGCTGCAAAGGTGCATGTTATTATTCCTAATGCCTGGATCCAGAGCAAGCGCACCCAGATAACAAAGCTCTGTGAGGAGAACAAGCGACGCAAGGCGAAGGGCATGGAGTTGCTGAAGTATAACGGTATCGATATTGGTACAGACTTCAAGGAGTCGTGCATGGTCCGGTATGTTCGTGACGAGGTACGCAAGTTCAGCTCCTATCTGTCAGGTGCAGACAACCAGGGCAAAGGTTTCTCTTCCATCTCCTTCATGGATGCCCAGGGTCACGAGCAGTCGTGGAAGGTGGAGACCATTGACCTCAAGTATAAGGAATATATCGAGGCGCTCATCTCTTACGACAAGCGTACCGAGCAAGCCCTTCTGTCTTCGGTAGGTCTCGATGCAGCCATATCTGCAGTAGATAAGGATGGCGTCATCTCGAAGAGTGGAAGTGATACCTATTATAATTATCTCATCTACATCATGTCGCTCACCTCAGAGGATGAAGTCTGCGCAGAACCGCTCAACTGGGCGTTGCGCATGAACTTCCCAGAACTCTACAAGCAGGGCTACAGGCTAGGGTTCTATCGCGAGGTTCCACAACGGCAGGAAGATATAACACCATCCCAACGACTTAACCAACAGCAGTCATGAACAAGAAATTTCAACTCAATCAACTCTTCGCCAGTTATGCGCAGTTCTGCAACTGCGCACCTGGTGCAGATACAAGCGCCGACTTCGACAGCCTTCAGGGCTCTGCCGTAGCCGCACGCAAGCGTATTGTTGCCATCATCGGCAACAATACGTTCTCTGATATTGTGAGCATCGAGGAAGAAGAGAGTGGCATCAAGGATTTTCTCCGCGCTGCCATGGCGAACCTTACGCTAGCTACTCAGATTATCTTCGATGCCGTGAACCGAAGGAAGAACGATATCAATCTCTACAAGTACGAGATGGAAGGTATGAAGCGCTCCTATATGGAGAACTACTTTAATGCGATGGATTCGTTGATTTCCGAACTTACTGAAGAGATAAGTGCCGATGATCCTGCCGATATCCGTCTTGCCATGGAAGACTGGCGCAAGACCAATTACTACAAGATGCTCAGTAAGCTGAAGGTAGATACTGCCGATGAATTCGATGAAATTTATCCTATCGACCTCTCGTATCTCTTCTTTTTCCGCTGTGTTCCTCTTCAGAAGGAAGTGCTCGATGAAAGCATAGGCGCCTACTTTGACCGCCTTGAACAGGGAGGAGAAGACCAGACGTTTGCTGAGTTTGCCCAAAAGGCGCTGCCTATGCTCAAGCGTGCCCTGGTAAAGAAGACCGTGGCGAAGGCTCTCAGGCGTTTCGATATCCTGGAGTTCCCTGCCACTATCCGCAACCTCTTCGATGACAATACCGCCACCCGCTCAGGCAGCGACGAGGCAAGCCGTGCGCTGCAGCTCGCCACGCAGCTAGACGGGGAAGTGGAAGATCTGCTGCATAATGTGGATATGCTCCTCGATGCTCAGGAAGGGAACGATTTTCTTTCCTTCTCTGCCGAGAACCGTCCGGACGACAATATGTATTTAATGCCATAAGCTTATGAAAAAGACGATAACAGTAAGGGCAAACGGAATAGAGTATGAAATTCCGAACTCGTGGGAACTACTCACTTCTGATCAATATCTGAAGCTGGTGGAGCTGCTTTCTCTCATGGAGAGTGGGCAGTTTTCCCCAGGTGCTGTGAAATGTCTGTTCCTCTGCTACATGAAGGGATGGAACCTGAACAAGATTAAGCGCGATGAGCGAACCCTGGAGAACTTCATGTCTATAGCCAGTCAGCTCTCGTTCATCTTTCAAGAAAAAGATGATAAGTTCGTGCTCGATCTCTGTTTCTGCCGACAGCAGTTGCCGGTTATCTTTATCGACAAGAAAGCCTATTACGGCTACGAGGTCAATACAGATTTCAAGTCGCTCACCTGTTCGCTCACGGCCCTGCAGTATATCGAGGCGCGCCAGCTGCTCGATATGGGCGAGGAAAGTCTTCCTCTATTGGCTGCGATACTCTACTTCGACAAGGGAGTATATTCCTCGGAAGAGGCGCAGAAACTCGCTCTGAAGTTCAAGAAACTGCCTGTCAACACACTTCGGGCGATAGCTTTGAACTTTACTGCAGTAAATAATTTCCTCTTCTCGAAGACTGAATTTTCCCTGCTCACCAAGTTCATACCCAAGGAGGGCAGCAGTATTACTACCGATGCAACCGATGCGCTCTACGATCTCTCCAAGGATGGGCTGGGTAATGCCCGCCAGGTAGAACAGCTGAACGTGCTTACCTATCTCCGCATTCTCAGGAAGAAGACCATCGAGGGAGTAAAGAGTCTGAAGGCTACCGGTATGGAGTTGGCCAAGATAGCAGACGAGGTAGGGTTACCCCTGGAGATAGTTAAAAAGATTATATAACAAAGGCAGGGAAACACTCTCTGCGACAAAATTATAAAAGCCTATGTTATTGGATTTATTCGAATATTTCGCCAAGTTTCCTGCTACTGCAGGAGTTACGAAGGGTATTGCCAACAAGGGCGAGAGCAGTATGGAAGAATATGCTACCGTGCTCAAGGCAATCAAGGAGATGCCCGAGAAAGAACTGGTTCCGGAGATAGAAAACTACGTTTACGGCCAGTCGTTCGACGAACTGAAGCAGCGCATCGATAAGCTTACCGGTTCCTTCCTGTTCGTAGATTACGGAGAAGTGGATATGCAGAGCGATGGGCGCCGGAGTTTCCAATGTACCCAGCGTATAGCCGTGACTGTAGCGATGAAGTTATCTGCCCATGCCGATATGCTCGAACGAGTCATAGCCAACGACCGCACCCTTCAGATGCTTTCGAAGGTTCATGCCCGTATCATGGCAGATGTGGAGACAGAAGGACTCTACTGGATGGACCGGGAGAGTATTACTACCTGCGAGATTATTCCGTTCGTATCTGCAGAACTCCAGAGCTACGGCTGGACTCTCATGCTATCTGCCACAGGTGCAGATATCCTGGATGTTCACCGGCTGTCGCGCCAGATGATGCGCTAGCGTCCTTTGCGGTTCCGGAATATTTGTATAATTTTGCAATGTCTAAAAAACATAAGGCCGAAATGTTATGAAACAATATAAACGAAATATACCGATGATAGCAATCACCTCGCTCCCTCTGACGGCTGTGTCGGAAGGGTTCCAGTATGTGTATCAGGACTGGGAGTTTGCCAAGTGGATAGCGATAGCCATCTCTATCGATACCTTCCTGGGTGTATGGAAACATCTTATTCACAAGGATGCGTCTAGCGAATCCTTCTTCTCCAGGTTCACGAAGAAGATTGTAATCTACGTCTTCCTGATGATCCTGAGTAATTTTGCAAGTCATGCCACCGTAGAAGGCTCTACCGTTGGCCCGATGCAATGGATAGGAACCTATATCTGCGTGTTCATGATGGTGCGCGAGATATTCTCCATTATCGAGAACATACAGGCTATATATCCGATATTACCGAAGAACTTCGTAAAGCGCATGAAGGACTTCAACGACAAGGGAGATTACATCGGCGGCGGGCCTATCGGTTTTTCAGAAAAAGATGCGCCCGATGATGCATCATAGGTATACATTATTATAATATATATAAAGGTATGGCAAATAAAGCTCAATTAGCCTTCGCCCGTCAGGTGTATGCTGCGGCCGTGGAGGCAAAAACAGAAATAGATCCTGCCTTCGTTACTGCCCAGGCGATGCTTGAGACAGGATGGGGTTCAAGGGTTATCGGTAAGGCTAACCTCTTCGGTATAACCAAGGGCAGCCAATGGGACGGAGATATCGTCATGGTGAAGACTCATGAATATTTCAAGACTCCTAAACAGAAGTTCAAGGCGCCAGACCACATCGTCTCCGTGTGCAAGGTTGCCGGCAAAAATCTCTGGTATTATACCGTGATGCGTGCCTTCAAGGATTTCGATTCCGTAGGCGACTGCCTGAAGGAACATGAACGTCTCTTCCAGAAGTCAGGCTATAAGGATGCCTGGCCATACCGTAAGGACCCGTTCAAGTTTGCCCAGAAGATATGCGACGGGGTAGGGTGCAAGTACGCTACAGATCCTACGTATCTCACCACTATCACCTCGATTATCAAGACGATCCAGCGGAAGTGTGTATAAATTTTAAGTATTTTTGTTGTTATTTGTTGTTAGTGTGAATAGGTTTATAGGTTTTATTAAGGTTATTTTTCTAGTGCTGATTCCGCTCGCCCTGGTTATGGCATTCAAGGAGTGTCACGAACTCCGGGGCAAGTCGGAGCGCACGAAAGAGAATCAGGATATCCTCCTTCACAACGGCAGGGTAGAGATAGGACGGACGCAGTCAGGCAGGCCAAGAGCTTCCGTGCAGGCGATCACGTTGAAGACGTCTGACCTGAAACGCAGTCCGGACTCTCTCCTTGCCGTTAACAGGAAGGAACTCAAGATAAAGAACAGCCGGATCATGGCGGCAGCTACAACCTCTACCACCACCCAGGTAGACGTGAAGGCAGCCATCCGGCCGGTTCCTCACGATACATGCAGTCGGCTTCTTTCCGGTTCCTACCGACCGCCCGACGTCTCGCAGACGGTTTCCTGGAGTGATCCATGGATAACCCTGCGGGGCGAAATCGAGGGCGACAGCATGCAGGTGCACATCGAGAGTCGCGATACCCTCCAGATGATTGTTCATCGTGTGCCGAAGAAGTTCCTCTTCTTCCGCTATGGGACCAAGGGTGTTCGCCTGTCGGTTGTGGGTCAGAATCCACACTCCCGGCTCTCATATCCAAGGATTATCATGTTTAAGAAATAGGTTTATGTGTTTATAGGTATGTATAGTTAGGCTGAATTTTATATTTTAGATGTATCTTTTTTATACTCATGATTATTAGTTATAGTAGTATGATCTTCTAACATTGCACAAGCGTGTGTTCTAATTCTCATATGGAAATCTATCGTTCTTGTTGTAGAGTACGGTATTTCAAGTTTATCAAAATTATCAAAAAGCCCCGGTGCGAGATGCATCGGGGCTTTTTCTTGCTGTTTTCTGAAAATAATCAGCAAAATGTTTGATGGTTCCAGAGAAAAGTGCTATCTTTGCAGGCGTAATGATGACATTGAACTAAGGTTGTGTGCAGATTGAGCAGAGTTTGTACATAACAAGTGAAAAGAAATACAGCTGTGTGGCTCGTGCTGAAGGACTGCTCTCCGGATGCACGAGCCCTTTTTTATGATTATGAAACCAACAGACGATGACGACTGGATTCCTCAGCGTGGAGGTGGAGACGACCGCTCAAATGGCGGAACCGTGATACATCCCAAGAGCAGAGGCTAGAAGCGAGATGACGGTGATGATGGTGGCGGCAATAACAGTACACTTGATCACCGTCATCGCTTTTTCTATATGGTCGCAGCGGTTGGCAAGAATACTCCTGTTGCGGTCGATGATTTCCTGGTTATAGCTGATGGCATCGAGCAGGGTGTTGACGGAGTATATGGCGTTCATCTCTTCCTGGTTATGTCCATTCTTCAGAAGCCTGTCGATGTTTTCCTCCTGTATCATATTCCTGGGCTCGTTGCCTGTATGTCTGAAAGGGTGAACCCACAGAATCTGGTTTACCATGATGTATAGCGCAATAAAGATGCCTGCCCATAGAACAGCAGCAGTAGAGAGCTGCCATAAAGATGGGCTGGAGAATACGAATGCCGTGAGGGCGATGAACACCGTGAGCAGGAACCCGGTCATGGTGTAGGCGCGGTCGGTTGACTTGCGGAGCTGCTCAAGCGTGCTGCTTGCCATTCTGTCTGAGCGCTCCAGGATGATGCGGGCTGTGTGCTCGCTCAGGTTCTTGCGAACCTTGCCGGTTATTATCTTTTCCATACCTTATATATATTAATAGGTGAAACATTTCTTTTCTGCAAAGATACACTTTTTCCCGCTCATTTTCTACCTTTTCACATACAGAAAGCTTAAATATAATTAATACTACGATTTTTCGTACAAAATATTTGGCTACTACGAAAAATAGTAGTATCTTTGCAGAGTCTTAAAATAAAACGATATGAAGAAGATTTTAGTAACAGAAAAAGAGGAAGAACTGATAGAAGCTATCAGAAACTTCCGAAAGTCATACCCTAGAGGTAATCCACAGTTATTATGGTACGCTCAGCAGCTGTTTGATGAGATGATTGAGCCACCCGAGTATTACACCAAGTATTAACAGAACCCCTCCCTTCGGGGAGGGCATTAAAAAGCATAAGATTATGGAAATAACAATGAAGCAGGCTAAGGACAGCACAGTAAAGCAGCGCATACAGGATATCCAGATGACGGTATCATGGCGCGAGATAGCACACGCCTATTTCGGGAAATCGGCATCATGGCTTTATCATAAGCTCGATGGTATTGACGGAAATGGTGGTGTAGGCGGTTTTACCGAAGAAGAAAAGGTTATGCTCCGTGGAGCACTTTGCGATGTTTCCAATCGCTTGCGTGCGGCTGCGGACAGGATATAATGAGGCTGGGGTCATCGTTCCCCATAAGACAGAAGTCGCCATAGCCTTGTGGCGCATCAGCCCCGGTGCAGCAGCGCATCGGGGCTTTTCATTCCCAAAACCCCTCATTTTTATGCTCTACAGCATATTTAAGTGTTAATTATTCTCATCGTGAGAAAATTTCCCGATTTTTATTTGGCGGTTCCGGATTTTCTTCTTACCTTTGCCAACGCTTAAGAGATGATAGTAGTCTATCCGGCAGGGCGACCGTTTCGCCTATGGCTTCTGGCCGCAGGCTTTTTTTTATGCCTAATCGGGAAAAATGTTTTTCCTAACTGGGAAAATATATTTTCCTAACTGGAGAAATAATTCTCGCAATAAATGGCGGCTGCATGAACCGTAGATTTGAAATATCCTTCCGGATAAGTCATCTTCTTATTAGCAACGGGGAATGCAGCCGCCACCCTTTTGTACAATCGGCTGTTAATGCTTAAGAGATGATGCAATATGCAGAATTCTATTTTGATTAGTGATGCTCAGGTGCGCCCTGCAGGCATCAGCGTAGAGGAGGGCATGAAGACCCTCAAGTGTGAAATCAGGAAGCTCGCCAAGACCAAGAGCGAGACCTTCTCCTACCTTTGCGGGGAGGCGGTTACGTATGGCGAAGTAGCTATGACCATGGCAGGTTTCTTCGCCTTCATGGCAGTAGCTGTATTAGGTGGCTTCATTATGGGAGGGGAGGTGATGTAGTTATGGCAAAGATTGATGTAATAGGAGATGTTATGGAGCGTCTTGCCGAATACAAGATGTTCTATCCCGACACTACGATTACCCGTGTAGGTCTCGCAGACTGCAATTCTATCTCTCACAAGGATGGCCTGGAGCTGAGCAAGCAGGTATGCCACATGACGCATAGCGGACTGCTTCAGTTCAAGATATTCAAGAACAGAATGTATATCTTCAAGTCGAGAGCGTTCCTCAAGGTGGCAGACGGTTTCAAGAAGGGAGCCAGGGTAAGGTTCCATGATCCCCGCACGCCCGATGACCACCGTGAGAGCGTAATGCTTGCCGACGGAATGCGCTATGATGGCGGCATTCCTTTTATCTGGACTGAGAACAGCGATGCCGACTGTTTCATGGAGTGCAACACCTTCGCGGTATATTGGCGCCCGATAGAAGAAGACAAGAAATAGCTGTCTTTTTCGGGTTGGAGAAAAGTGAGTAATTTTGCAGTATAAACACTATCATTTATTGATTATGGATACAGACAGGCAAAATAACTACACAAGCTATCTAGGCTATTTGTCTTCGAGTGGGACCACCTATCGCAAGATAGGGCTTGCGGCAAAATACGTCCTCACCTTCCTTGAGGTAGCTGACGAGATCAGCCGCAGGGGTTACCAGAGATACAAGCGTGCTCACGCTTCAGAACTTTCCATCATGCCCGGTGCTACCGATGCCATCCTCGACTTTCTGTCGTTCATCGGTGTAGGCTACAGCCGGGCGAAGCGCAAGGTAAAATCGCTGGAGAAGAAAGAAGATATCTGTGCCCGAAACGAGAAGAAGGTGAACGAGTTCATCGAATGGCTGGACACCGAGTCGGACGCCAGCGAACGCACCCGTGAAACCTACCGTTTTGCTATCAGGAGTTTCTTTTCTTATGCCGACGAGTTCAACCAGGAAAACGTGAAGCGGTTTCTGAAGACGCTGGAAGAGCAGAAGATGAAGCCCGCCACCATCAACAACCGCATGTGCGCTTTGGTGAAATACTCCAAGTTTGCGAAAAAGCCCATTTCCGTGAAAAGGGTTAAAACTCAGCGCAAGCTCTCTACAGACAATATACCTACGGAGAAGGAGTATCAGGCACTACTGGCTTATCTGAAGCAGAAACCCAACCGAGACCCTTACTACTGGCTGAGGATCCTTGCCACTACAGGCCTTCGCCTGCATGAGTTCATGAAGCTCTCGTGGGAGGACGTGGCCAATGGCGAGGTAGTTCTGAAGGGCAAGGGCAGCAAGTTCCGCCAGGTGTTTTTTCAGAAAAGCCTTCAGCAGGAGGTGAGGGAGTATATGAAGGAGACGGGCAGGACGGGTCATCTCTGCGTAGGCAAGTATGGTCCCATGACCGACAAAGGTTTCTCTGAAAGACTGAAGAGTTGGGGCGACCATCTGGGCATAGCCCGGAGCAAGATGCACGCCCACGCCTTCCGCCACTTCTTTGCCAAGCAGTATCTCAAGAAGAACAAGGACGTGACGCAGCTTGCCGAACTCCTTGGTCATAGTAGCTTAGACACAACAATGATTTATTTACAGAAAAGTCATGACGAACAAAAAAGAGACTTTAATAGAAATGTTACGTGGTAGCATAGCGAACGTTCATGCAACTTGTGATTCATTCAAGGATGTGAGCATCTACGATGATACCGGCCATGTGGATTTATCCTTCTTAGAGGTAATGCTGAAGTTACTCAATGAAGTGAAATTTGCAGAGCTGTGTCTCACCCGAAAGCTTTCCTATCTGCTTGCTCCTGACTTCGCAGACGAAACAGAGGGCAAGTCTTCCGGCAAGCAGGACGGGAAGAAGCTGTCAGCAGAGGAAGTCCTCAAGCAATGTACGTTCAAGGACAATATACTCTATCTGCCCAATGTGCAGCTGAGCAAGAAGACCTATGCCGACGTGAAGCTCTGGATAGAGGAAGCCGGCGGCAAGTGGACGGGCGGCAAGGTGCAGGGCTTCAACTTCGACTTCGACGCCACCCGAGTGGCAGGCATACTGATGGAGGGCAAGCGGTGCAATCTGGCCAAGGACTTCCAGTTTTTCGCCACGCCACCCGAGGTTGCCGACTGGCTGGTATCGCTGGCAGGCGATTTCAGTCCCGACTGCAAGGTTCTGGAGCCTAGTGCAGGAACAGGAGCCATCATCGATGCCATCCACAGGGTGCAGCCAGACGTGGTAGTAGATTGTTACGAGCTGATGCCGGAGAATAAGGAGAAGCTTTCCAAGCTGGATCATATCCGCCTGCTAGGCGATGACTTCACTCAGGCAGAGCACTCTTCGGAGTACGACCTGATAGTGGCCAACCCTCCCTTCTCGAAGAACCAGGACATCAGGCATGTGATGCAGATGTACCAAGATCTCAAGCCCGGCGGAACCGTGGCAGCCATTACTTCCAGGCATTGGCAGCAGGCTTCGGAAAAGGCATGCAAGGATTTCCGCGCATTCCTGGAAGAAGTTTCCGCCCAGGTTTACGAGATAGAGGAAGGCGCCTTCAAGAAGAGTGGTACGGGCGTGGGAACTATCGCTATCGTGATTAATAAGAAATGAGTGAAAAAATAGCCAAACATCACTCATATGTTTGTCCTTTGACGCACAGCAAAGATTTCGTACCTTTGCACCGTGAGAATTTTAACACAAAAAGAATTATGAGACAAATTAAGAACAAACATCGCAGGCGCACGCATCTGCTTGTTAATGTAGTATTGAGAACGTCCTGGTTTCAGTACACCGGCCGTCAGATGGGTCCGAACAAGACCGAGACAATGTGCTGGCTCGACAAAAACCGCAGAGGAAGAATCCGCTGCTACAATGACCGGAAAAATGACCGCGCCATCATCGTCTGGCTCGACGGCAGGTATTACTCAGCTCCTAATACGCGGGGCATATACCTGGAGAGAATCAGCATGAACATGGCAGAGTACAAACGATTAAATTCAAAATAAAATGAGTAACGAAAAAGATATCAAAACCGTATTAGACGAAGCAGTAGAAACTGCTACAGAGAAAATGACAACTGAGATATTCCATGCTCAGCTAGTAAAGAACACCGAGGCTATTAATAAGGAACGCGAGGACTTCGAAAACGAGAAGATCAAGCTTCAGCGGGACTGCGACCTCCAGAAGGATATAGCAGGCAGAAACATGGAGGCCCTTCAGAAGGATAGGGTAGATTTTGAACAGGAGATTGACCGCAAGAAGGCTTCCTTTAATGAGCGCGAACGCAACATTCGCGACTTCCGGCGCAAGGCTACCGAGGATTACCTTACCGGTATGGCGAAGGCCAAGAGCAATCATGCTCTGAAGAACCTCGAACTTCAGAACGAGCGTCATAAGATTTTCGAGGCTTACCGCAATTCGGGGGGCAAATCTTGCCGAAGACTCTCAGCAAATGTACCCCGAAGGATGGAGCCGGCCAAAGCCTAAAGATGGAGGAGTAGAATAATAACGATAGTAACAAATAATTTAATTAAGCAGATTATGGCAAATCAGAATAAAAATGCTGCAGCTAATGTTGCAGCCAACGTGGAGGAAGAAAGAATGCACCCTATCTTCGAGGAGTGCGAAGTAATGAACGCCGGCAAGCCGGCACGCGAACACATGCTCAGCATGAACGGCATGTATATCTCGGGCATTACCGACGACCAGCTGAAGGAGATGCACGAGAAGCTCACGGAGCTGCTCACAGGTGAGAAGCCTATGAAGTACTACTACGGCGAGGCATCTATCCCTGCCAAGGACAGAGATTCAAACCTGATGTACGACTTTGCGGTAAAGGTGACAGATGAGGACAAGTTCCCGCTCATGGAGTGCTTTCACCATGTAGCGAAGTTGTTTGAGGACAAGAAGGAGACTCACGACTTGAGTAAAGTCCATATCACCACATGCTTCGAGATAAGCAAGAAGAACTACGAGGACTTCCGTGCCTATCGCAAGAAATAAGATTTTTTTGGTTATTTTATAGTATAATACTCCTAGGTTATTTAACTAGAGTTTAGCCGAAGGTGGTTGCCCGTGAGGGTAGCCATCTTTTTTAGTTATAAATTTGGTTTTTCAGAAAAAGTGGTGTATCTTTGCACCCGAGAATTAGTAACACATTAAAATATATAGATTATGGGACTGATAACGTATATACAAGGCTACTCTGCCATTATAGCGGTAGTACTGATGCCATTCCTGGTTAAAAGCAGGGTTCCCGCCTACTGGGTACTCTATCTTCTGTTTTGTACAATTCTTACACCCTTCATAGGGTATCCTCTATATCGGATCTGTATTCTCAAGAGGTAGGGTACAGTCCTTTGCCCTTCGTCTGTCTGTTACTATATTTGCATTACTAATTAGTAATGTATAAGAATATGGTAACAGACAGTCTTGTTAAAAAGAAATTCGTTCACGAGACTCTTCAGGCAGGAATCCTGAAGATATACTCCACCCAGGAGAACGTGGTGCGCAATCATTACAGGCGCCGTACCGGCCGATTGCTCACCACGCTTTCCGCTCACTCGTTCGACAGTCAGATATCGGGCGAGAACCGTACTATCTTCGTACGGATTCTTCCTTATCTCCGTTTTCTGGATATGCAGTACCGGCAGCGCAACGACCGCATCAGCAAGTTCAAGCGCAGGAACCTTGCGCTCTATAACCGAGTTGTTTGGGGTGTGCTGTATCACGAAACGTTCCCTAAGCTCCGCTTCGGCTTCAACGATGAAGTAAGAAACAGCATTCGCCAGGAACTGGAAAAATCACTCAACCCACAAAAATCATAAGTTATGGCCAACAAACATTTAACGGAAGACGAAATCCGATATACCGTAGATGTAAAGACTGCCGATGCGCAGAAAGCCATCTACACCCTGGAGCAGCAGAGCAAGAAACTGCGCTCAGAGAACAAGGCGAGACTCAACCAGATGATCAGTCTTGAGGCAGCCGGAAGAAAAGAGTCGGAAACCTACAGGAACCTGAAGAAGCAGTATTCCGAGACCAGCAGGGAAATCCGCACACTTACCGACCGCATAGGCGAGCAGACCAGCAAAATCGATATCCTGGATATGAGTATGGTGCAGCTGAAGAAACAGCAGAAGAGTCTGCAGAAGGAATTGGATAATACCGTGCAGTCGCTCAATCCGGAGGCTTACGGCGTGCTGGAGCAACGGCTGAAGGATGTTTCAGGACGCATCTCTGAACTGAAGCAGAACGCCAAGAGTTTTGGCGAACTCGCATCAGATGATACCGTGAACGGTGTGCTTCTGGGTAATATGCTGACCAAAGGCGCAGAGCTCTTTGGAGAAAAAGTGATGGAATTCAAGGATTCCATCGCAGAGCTCGTTAATGGCGGTCTTGAGATGGCAGAGCAGGCAGACGGTGTAACCAAGGCATTCAACGACCTGAACCAGGAAGGCCTGCTGGATAATCTCCGCAAGGCAACCAAGGGAACCGTAAACGATGTTCAGCTGATGACCGCTGCCGTACAGGCTAACGATTTCCGCATTCCGCTGGAAGACCTGGGCAAGTATCTGGAGTTTGCACAGCTGAAGGCACAGCAGACGGGTCAGTCGGTAGACTACATGACCAACAGCATCGTGACCGGTCTCGGCCGCAAATCCCCGTTAATCCTCGATAACCTGGGTATCTCTGCAGCAGAAATCTCGGAAAAGACCAAGGAGACGGGCGACTTTATGAAGGCTGTGGCAGAGATTGTAGATACCCAGCTTGCCGAGGCAGGAGAGACCTATATCAGCGCAGCCGACCGGGCAGCCCAGAAGACGGTAGAACTGCAGAACGCCCAGAAGGCTCTGGGAGACGAAATTCTCCCGCTCAAGGAACAATGGGATGATGCCTATGCAGATATGCAGCTGAACACCATCAGTCTCATTTCCTGGTGCGTAAAGCATCAGGGCGTAGTGAAGACCCTCGGCATCCTGCTCACAGCCTTCACGGTTGTAGCGATAGCCACCAGCAACGCTATCAAGACAAATATCGTTGTAACCAAGGGCGCTGCCGCAGCACAGCAGGCATGGAACGTGATATGTGCTACCGGAACCGGACTTCTGAAGCTGCTGCAGGCAGGCTTCCTCCTCCTTACAGGTAGGGTTACTCAAGCAAAGGCAGCCTGGGTATCGATGAACGCCACCATGAAGGCAAGCGTCTTCGGCCTGATTGCTGCAGGTGTAGCTCTCCTCGCCATGAAGCTCTGGGATATGAAGAAGGCAGCCGATGCGTCAACGCTGGCACAGAAGGCACTCAACAATATCAGGGCAGAGGCACAGAAACAGGTGGTGGAGGAAAAACTGAAACTGGAGAACCTGATAAAGGTGGCGAAAGACGAGAAACTCTCCATGGACGAAAGATACAGGGCCGTGGACGCTCTCAACAAGATAGTTCCTCGATATAATGCTACCATCGACAAGACTACAAAGAAGTTCAAGGCATCGGATAAGGCTCTGAAGGCTTACATCAACAATCTGGTGAAACTCTATGAGGTACAGGGCGCTAAGAAGCAGATACAGAGTCTTGCCGAGAAGCGAGCTGAGCTGGAGATTAAACTTGCCGGCGCAAAGGAGAACCTTGCTGGCGCAAAATCAGCACAAGGCCAAGGTGTCTCGTATACCACATCATGGGGCGCGGTAGGTAATACACAGAGCGATGCAGTCGGTCACTTCCAGTCGCAAGTCAATTCGATATCGAATAGCATCAAACAACTCGATACGCAGATTCATACCATTACAGGCGCCTTCGGCAAGGGTATTATGAGTCAGACCGTGAAGGAGTCGTCAGAGCCGGAAGTTCCGGACAGCGGCATCGGAGGAGGAGGTGGTGGTGGCGGCCATACCGGAACCGTAAATACTACCACCACCACGCAGCCTAATCCCGACGATATCGCATCGAAGAGATTTTCTGAAAACCGACAGGCAGATATCGATGCCGCCAATCAGGATTACCAGCAGGACCTCAACAACTGGAACATGGCTCTCGCCCAGAAACAGGTATCTCAAGAGAAGTACGACCTCGCCATGCAGGCTCTGAAGACTCAGCATACCGCCAACATCCTCGCCATCGAGACCTCGTATAGCGAGCAGTCGCAGAATATCGGAATTGCGGATGGCGCAAAGAAGAAAGCGCTCCAGGATAAACAGCAAGCGAACCTCCGGGCTGCAGAACAGGCTCATTTCGAGCAGCAGGTGGCAGTAGAGCAGGCTTACCAGGATGCCCTGGCAAAGGTGATGGAGCAAGGGGAGACGCAGCAGGTACTGACTCTGGAGCAGCAGCGCGACCAGAAACTGGAAGTGCTGAAGGGATATTATCAGGCTGCGCTCAATATGGCCAAGCAGAACGGGGAAGATACTACCCAGCTGGAGAAGGCATATAAAGATGTGCAGGCTCAGATAAAGAAGGAGTATATCACGAAACAAAAAGAGCTGCTTGACGAACAGGATGAAAAGAAAAAACAAGCAAGGCAGGCTCTCGGTTTTGATCAGCAGAGCGAGTACGACCGACAACTGCAGCAACTGAAGCAGGCACTCGATAACCAGTATATCACTCAGCAGGAACACGAGCAGAGAGTGCAGCAGCTGAAGAGAGAGTCCTTCATGAAGCAGGCTCAGTACTACACAGAACTCTTCAGTAATACCGTGACTGCGCTACAGAATGCCGAGATGGCGAACGTCGATGCAAAGTATGATGCAGAGATTAAGGCAGCCGAGGGCAATACGGCACTCCAGGAGAAGCTGGAGAAGAAAAAAGCCAACGAGAAACTGAAGATACAGAAAAAGTATGCTGACGTGAACTTCGCCATGCAGGTAGCTCAGATTATCTCTAATACTGCAGTATCTATCATGAAGGCGTACAGCGAGTTGGGTCCGATTGCCGGAAGTATTGCTGCAGCCCTGATGGGTGTGACCGGTGCAGCCCAGCTGGCTGTGGCTAATGCTGAGCGCCAGAAGGTGAAGCGCATGACCCTCAACGGAACAGCCAGCGGAACCAGTTCTGCCGGCTCCCGTGTGGCAAGCGGACGCGAGAGTGGCGGACGCATCGATGTAGAGCGCGAGCAGGATGGCAAACACTTCAACGCCGAATATGCACCAGGTAAGCGCGGGTACGTAGATCATCCTACCGTTATAGTAGGTGAGGGACCTAGAGGCAGGAGTAAGGAGTGGGTGGCATCGAATGCAGCCCTGGAGAATCCTACCATCGCTCCGCTCATCAACCTGATGGATGCAGCCCAGCGTGCCGGACAGATCAGAACCTTCGATATGAGCAAGTACCTGATGGCCATGCAGGGCAGGGCGCTGGGTGGAAGCATCGCCCGCCAGTCTGCCCGGATCAGTCCGGAAATCACTCCGGGAGGGGCAGATTTTTACGTCCGGACGCAGGAATCTGCGCATCGCGAGGCAGGAAATGCTACGTCGGGACGCAATAATGACGAGCTCCTGGAACTGCTCAGAGAGCTCAAGAGAGACGGAATTCGCTCGTTTGTATCACTCTCGGATCTGGACGCCAAGCAGGAACTGAGAAACCAGGCGAGAAAGTTTGCTAAAAAATAAAATCTTCTGAACATGAAAATAACAAATCTGGATAAAGGAAAGGCCTACCAGCTTGGCGAAGACGCCAAGCTGGAGGTAGAACGTACCAACCCGTTCTTCAACGATTACGGGGAGACGACCTCCCCGCTGGATATTCCGGCAAGCGATTACAACCGCATGATACTGAACTATCCCGATACCTTCGGGATGAGGGATAAAATGGTGGCTACGAACGTAAGCATCGAAGACGGCGAGTATTTCGCCCAATGTCGGCAGATTGTTCTCTCGGCACAGCACAAGGGAAACATCTCCTCTTCCTTCTATATCAACGATGGATCCTTCTACTCGAAGATACAGAACGTAAAGCTGAAGAGCATCTTCAAGGATGAGATGATACCCGGGTGCACGACCGTAGACGAGTGTATCGAGTTCTGCAAATCTCTCGTAGGTGGCAAAAACGAGAACTATGATATCTTCCCGGTTCTGCTTACCGATGACTCGGGCATGGACAAGGAATATACTTATAAGATACTGAACAAGCTGGGCAGGCTTCAGAAACTTCCTAATGCCAACTACTGGAGATACAAGGAAGGTGGCGGCTACGAGTATGTGGCTGCCCCGGAAGAATTCGGAGTAGTTCTCTGCAACACAGGAGACAATACCTTCTGGAACGTATATCCGGTTACGGAATATGTAAACGAGATACCGATCAGTCTGGATAAGGGTTATTATATATCCCCGTTCATCCGTGCCAACTATGTTCTCAAGCGTGTTTTCAAATACTTCGGGTATGACCTCAAGGAGAATTTCTTCACCAGGACGAAACCATTTAATAAGATGGTGTTGCTTAATAATGTGATAGACGTGATGGTGAACGGGCATATCCGCATCGAGGATCTTCTTCCGGACGTGTCGGTATCAGATTTCCTCTCAGTTTTTCGGAAAAAGTTTCTTTGCGAGTTCGTGTCTGACGAAGGAACCCATACCGCCGATATCATCTTCCTGAGAGATGTGGCAGATAGCGCTCCGGTTGCGGATCTCACCCGCCAGATGACCGAAGAGCCTACCTTATCTTATAAGGCTGCATCCGATTACAAGCGCGTGGTCCTGCGTGCGAAACACCAGGCAGACAGCGATGCAGAAGACAGCTATGACGATATCAAGGATATGGTAGCGAAGAATTCTGGCGCCTACTTCAGTAACGAAGAAGGCTGCTTCTACAAGGACGGATTTTCCGGCAACTATAAGGTGAAAACCAAAATAGGGGAGTGTTCCCAGAGTTACGATGCCGGCGAAGATGATATAGATACGCAAGACGTGGAGATACCGGAAATGATACCGGAAGTAAGAATGCTGCAGTATAAGCAGGAAGTGGACGGAGAGACTATCACGAGAGATATGGGCAGATGGCTGTATATCGGAGATTATGCTACGCTCAACTCTTCGATGAAGGTGGCAACGGAAGACAATTCAGAAACCAGCGAAGATGCAGTTACGACTCCCGTTATGCTCGCCTTCCCATACATGGGAACCGATAACATGCCTTGCGGAACCGTGACGGCATACGATATTCATGTATCAGTTTCGGACAAATTCGGTACACATCGGCCAGCAGATCCTACACCCCGGAAACTGTTCGACTATTCCCTGGTATATAATGGCGAGGACGGCATCTTTGAGAAGTTCTACCGGCAGTATGATCTCCTGCTCAGGAATTCACTCCAGGAACTCAAGGTAAAACTGCTCCTCTCCCAGTCGCAGAAGCAGAATCTTCCTTCTTATGCAAAGGTTGTGATCAGAGGTGTGAGTTTCTTCTTCAACAAACTGAAGTTTACCCTCGGAGGAAAGAGCGAACCGACGGAAAGCGAGCTCAGAACCATCGCTCTCACTACTCCTGTTAACGAGGCAGAGAGTCTGGAAGCCGTCATGCCGGCGATGAACTGCGAATACGAGTGGCTCGGATTCGAAGAGACGGTAGAGGTATCTAAGGATGATTACAGGAATTCAGGAGATGACAGGGACCGCACTTTCAAGATTATCTATCCTCCTCTCCCTTCAGCTGAGTATGTTGGCCAGAAGTATGGTCTGCAGAAATCTTTCGTGAGTCAGAAAACCCGACACGCAACGATGTTCCGTCACAGCAAATGGGTGTACCATTGCACGACTACCTGGTTGGAGTGTATCAAGGTGTAAAGGCTTCAAGTCCTTTGCTATGTACCTGTATTATCTTAATTTTGTGATAAAAATAAAACAAGATTAAGATGATACAGGTTTTATTATATCCAGATGCTCTGAGCATGGTAGGCTCCATGAATGCCTTCGAGATATACTGCAGCTCGAAGACAGATGTGGTTTTCGCCCTACGGTATCAGGGCTCAAGCGCAAATATCGTCCAGCATACCTATACGCCGAACGATAAGAACCGAATCACGGTGTCCGTCAAGGATATCATCCTTCCTCTGCTCAGTTTCGAGGTGAAGGACAGTATTGAACCTTATATCCAGCCGAATATCATGAAAGCCTTTGTGGCAACGGTTTACGAGGTTGGCAGCGAAGACAGCAAGAAGGAGATTTCCTTCTCTGTGATACGTGCCGGCGTGGACCGGTTGGCAGATTCGGTAGCAAATTTTCTGAAAACCAATTTTCTCACCTGGCAGCCGCAGACGAAGGAGGTAACCTATTACTCTCCGGAATTTCTCACTTATTATGCAGCTGAAGCTAGCGAGATGAAGTGTAAGGCGTATGTACCGAACGGACAGGGCTACGAAGAGAAGGTGCTGACGCTGGCAAGCCTGGAGGCAGGAAAGGTATATACTGTTCCGGTACAATACGCTATTATCGCCAAACTGCTAGGCGATGGCATTCTGCCACATGTTTACGAAATCTGGGTAGAGCAGGCTGGAGAGCGGGTTACCTATGTACAGCAATACTTTGCGGGCGGTATGAAGAGCGAGGAAGAAGAGTGGTTCCTGTTCGAGAATTCGCTGGGAGGTGTAGACTGTTTCCGTGCTTACGGCAACAGCGAAAATACTGCAGAACATACACATAATGTGGCAGAAATAGAGGAAGACTCTGAAGAATACCGCGTAGATACCACCCGGAAGTTTAAGAAAAACACCGGGTTCCTGGATAAGAAAGAGCGCCAATGGCTGCTCGATTTCTTCCCGTCTCTGGGCAAGTATGTTTACCATGGTAGCGCTCTCAGGAAGATAACCGTTATCGAGAGCGATGTGAACTACGAGGCGAAGGAACTGCCTTCAGACTACACCTTCACCTACAAATATTCAGATGCCCGTCCGTATCTGAACCTATCCCGCTCGGAAGTCGGAAGCTTTAAGCAACTGGATATCCAGCTTCCGGATCTGGGAAATTTTACTATCGCCCCGCGACTTGTTGAGTGCCAAAGGCTGACGCTTAGTAGCGGGGCTCTCTTCCCGGTTCAGAACCCATATTCAGAAGAGTGGGGAGTAACTACGCTGGCAGCCATCTTCACCCAGCTTGTAGGGCAACTGTCAAGTTCTTATACTGGCGGAGGTGGCGTTGGCCATAGTCATAAGAATATCGATGTGCTGGACGCCCTGTCGGAATTCAACGGATATATTACCTATCTCGACAAGAAAATAAAGGCAGGATATGCCGATGAAACCGATGATTTTTCTGAAAATGGCAAGGCTAGCAAGAAGATACTCCGCAAGGATATCGAAGATACGGCAAGCGCCCTGATCAAGTTTCTTTCAGGTACACAGTTTGGTGGTTTTATTCCTGGAATACTTACAGGTTCGGGAGGACGTATCGATGAACGTGGAAACGCTGAGTTCGAGAGCATTATATCTCGCAGCTCCATCATCGCTAAGGAGCTTATCGTCAACCGCCAGACGGCAATGGAGAGCAACTTTGTGTTTACCGAATCCGGACTGGTTGACTCTGTAGAAGAGAATGCTCCCGCTACTGCAGGCGACAATATTACCTATACCCTGCAGTTGCAGAAACGGTGGGAAGGCGATTTTACTGCCTTTAAGGAAAACGATGTTATCCTGGCATCTGTCAACGCTCTCGCTACTGGCGGCAAGTATTATGATATGTGGATGAGAGTCCTGTCTGTCAATACCGTCAAGAATACCATCGAGGTAGTATGTTACCCAGATAGCGAGGTTCCTTCTGGGGCAAACCATCCTCCATGCGAGCTGGCTAGGCTGATCCGCTGGGGTAATGCTACAGATGAAGACAGGCAGAGTTGCTGGTATATTTCATCTTCAGAGGGCTTACTCGTATGGCTCGATCATGTTACTAAGCCTATTATCGACAAGTCAAACTATTCGCTCGCCATCGGTAAGCTTCCGGACGCGCTCCACTTCGTCTTCGCTAACTATCCTCTGGCCGACAAGCGCGATGGAGCCTTCTATGCTAAATATTTGGCGGTTCAGAATATCATCCGTACAGACTACCAGGGCAACGTTAAACAGGATGTTGTTGACCGCGGAAAATGGTCTCTTGATACGGCGAAGAGTGAGGAACCTTACAGGTGTATCGCTACTGAAGTACATGACGTATGGCACTACGGCTGCAGGTGGCGCTGTCTGGAAGACAAGACTCAGGCAGAGCCTAAATATGCAAGTACAGGCTGGGCGTTCGTTGAGGGCAACCCGGAATTCAAGGTCGAGATGACATCTGCTCAAGGATGGAGCTTTGATTGCGACGAAATTTCCAAACTCAACGATGAAGGCCAATATAACGTTTTTACCACGCTTTCGTTCGAAGCTACTCTCTAAAACCGGTCAGTTAATGACTATGTTGAAGCGAAAAGAGTTATATGGACCAGAGATACCGGTAATGTGCAGGAAGATAACGCCTGGGCTATCGAGCATGCTGATGCAGGCTTTGCCGTTCCGATTACCTGGAAGGATCTCGGAACCAACGCAGACGAGAGGTGGAGTTGCAAGTTTAAGGTCGAGGTGGAACTTCTGGAAGAGACGGTCCAGCCATCTCGCTCAAGAGTTGCCTATGCAGAATCTTCGATATTTGTGTAATCTTTAAATAATTTATTGATATGGTAATGATAATCGGTTCTAAAACCAGAAAGTTAAATGTAAAATACACTCCGCTGGACGCGATCTGCGAGATTGTTCCTTATGGAGGAGTTCCTGACCGGCAGGCATATAATAGCCGTGATGGAGGCTGGAGCCCTAACTACAAGACCGGCGCCCACCTCTGTCTCTTTCCTCATTGTAATGCCATCAATCCGAATTCGGAGACGGTAAAGGCTTATGTGAATGACGAGCTGACTTCCATCGCGTGGTACGAGCTGGTATACAATTCAGCTTTGAAAAAGTACGTCCGTGGAACTCAGATTTCGACAGGAGATGATTATGAAGTCATCGGAGACTCTTCCGACGGACTAGTTAAGGGTATGCTTATCGTTAAGAGGAATTCGCCTGTTAATGATCCTATCAGACTGGAATTCGAAGCATCGTATACCAATCCGCTATCGAAACAGGTAATCCGGTATCTCGGGCAGAAGACCGTCTTCTGTGATGATACGGAACGGCCTATTCCGGTGCTTCACGTGACCCCTATGGTATCTGTATGGAATCCGCTTACCGATGCGAAGAACGTTACATTCGAGGCTATGCTGACGGACGGAAAAACAGATGTGACAAACAGCAAGAATACTCGTTTCTTCTGGTATCGCAAGGCCAATATTTCCGGCGAAACCTATTCTCTGGAACTGATTACGGGTTCAGCAGATAAGGATATCGATGTGGTATCCCTCCCTACAAAGGCGGCGGTAGTTGATGGTAAGGAAGTGACGGTTTCAGGCAACAAGCTAACCATCGATCAAGACCTGATAGGCGATGCAGAATATTACGTATGCAAAGCTATGTACAGGGTTGGAGGATTGAAGTCGAACGATTCTTTGGGCGATACTGATCCGAGCGAAGAGTTTGCTGCCTTGAGAAAAATGCCGGCATACGAGCCGTCTTATTCCGGGGTTGGCAATACGGACGATGAGAATCTGTCATACATCAATCCGACAGCTCATCTCTTTGTAAAAAACACGGAGATAAATAATATTGAGGAATTCTTTAAAATTCGGTGGCATGTAAAGAAACCTGGTGATACAGACTTTAAAGTCGTAGCGGAAGGCCTGAGTCCGAAGATACCATTCGTTAATGGCATGGCCATTAAAAATACGATGGAAGATCTGGGAGCGACTAAAATCTTCGTCGACGATAACGGCAATTATCTGGTTGATGAAGACGGGGCTATCATAGTGGGTAAGTAATTGTTTAATCTTTAATTTATAGAATATGATTTATTATATCAAGGTGACACCTGAGGTTGCAAAAAGATTCTGCAACCCGGTACTTAGAAACAGAACAAAGGATGGAAATATCCTGCTCTGGATGGGCGACTTGAACCAGGTTCCTGGTGATACGCTCAAGGAACGGGCCAACTATGTAGGAGGCGCGCTTCTGACAACCAATCAAGCTAACGATGAATACTGGGGTTATACTGACGACCTTGCCGGGTGTTATACTCCAGACTATTTCGGAGGGCAGAAAGATAACGATACGCCAGACTCAGAGGCTACAGACAAAGGTTCTGAAGAAACTTCAGAGGATGACGAAGCAGACGGTAACAATAAAGAAAAGGAGGCTTAATTATGGGAAATAAAGCGCAGGCGGTAGGTTCCGTAGAATACACTAAACAGGGTGGAACCTACTTTATTAAGATGGTAAGTGATTTTGGCGATATCCGTCAGAAATACGCATCATACGATGTCAACAATAACGCGGCATCAGGCATAGTACCGGATTTCACAAACCCGGTACAACAGCCTACTATTGAGGCATACATAACGAACAGTAAGAAAGGTGCTGAGGTATACCCGAATCATGCTAAGTGGACAGCCAACGGTGTCGAGCTTACATTCGGGGCAGACGGTATATCTACACAGAATTTCTACGGAGAGACCGGGCACTTCAAGTATATCGCTGCTGATGCGAAAAAGAAGACAAGAGCCGGGCTTAAAATTCTCAAGAATCTTGTCGTTCCATTCAATGCGACTCCGGTACTTATCGAGTTCGTTGGAACCGTGGCAGATGGTAATAACTCTAAGAAGATACCAGGTTCTTACACCATTCCTGTTCTGGAAAGTACCTCAAATGGTATGATGGTTCGCATATCGGCAAGCAATGGAGGCATTCTTGACAAGGATCATGCAAGCATTAAACTGAAGGCAAACATCGATGATACCGGTGGAGCAATTATCAGTAACCCGACCTATACCTGGGAAGCAACAGGTGATTCCGGAGATTTCGAGGCTTTGGGCGTTGGGTATACTGGTAAGGAAATCACGGTAAATCTGACAGATGTAAGCAACGCGAGACTCTATAAGGTTACCGTAGCCGGCATCGGTTCAGACATCCAAAGAGTAGAGGACCATACGGACGAACTCAGAGTCGTTCCTAACCCAACCCCGCCTGAGGAGGAAATCATAGAGGGTTCGAATGGTAATGTGACCTGGGCTCCAAAAATGTATCGCGGAGAAACCTTAATCAACTCGGGGGTTACGTTCGCTATGAAATTCTACAATCCGGCAGGTACTCCGATTAATGTCGCTACACCATTCTGCATTACAGAGGATGAGGTGGCGCAGAATGGAGGCGCAAATTATGTCATAACAGGTTTAATTCAGTAATAATGAATTATGATAGAAGTAGCATCATGTGTAGGCACGGTTAAATATATCAGAAGAGGTATCAGCGCAATTTCTTACGAGGTTGCGCTGGATACCAACTCTGTCACGGCAGATGGTAAAACGGGTAAATTCCTGACTACAAAGCTCGGCAAGTATCATTTCTTGAAGCATACGGGTAACAAGACCGAAGATTGCACCGATGTTCTCGAAACCTTTAACTTTCTTGTCCTTCCTATTGATAAAAACGGAGCAGTATTGATTAATGGCCGCATTTCAGGCGGTGCATCCGGAGATATATATGATCCGTTTTTCAATGAAAGTATCAAGGAAGAAGATGTTTCACAGATAAAGTTCTTCTGGTATAGTGCGCCTGTTGCTGAAGCCGGCAACTTTAATTACATAAAAGCCCTTACCGATTCGCAGGGTGTTCCAACAAAAAACATGCCGTTTACCATCCTTGCTAGCAACACCTTCCTGGTAGTGCGTCAGGGAGCAGATGGACCCCAAGGCCCCCCTGGCGCAGCTGGCTCTCGTGGCAGCAGCGGACCGGTATGGCGGCAGCATGTAGGTTTCGTATCGGCTACAGCCGATGCACCTTATCAGTACTATACCGGCAGCAACGATGAAAGGTTTATCGATGTGGTGCTGATAGGTAAGGTTTGGTATCGCTGTCTTCAATCATATAAATCCACCGGTACAGCCGATGCCCGCAACACCCCGACGAATGCCGAGTTTGCGAAGTATTGGACCTCTGCCGATATGTCTAATTTTACCTTTATCGCCACCCAGTTTCTCTTAGCAGATAATGCCAAGATTAATCTCTTTGGATCGAATGAGATAAACCTGTATGACGATAACGAGAAAGGAACGCTGTTCGCATCGTTCAGAGTTCCTAGCGGGAAATATAGTGATGTCGATGGGGATAGAGGCGAGTATGTTTTATGGATAGGTGCTGCCGACCCACGGAATGCTCCGTATTACGTCAAGAAAAATGGCATTTCGAAGGTGAACTGCTGCTATTTCGGAAAGAAGAGTCCGATTTTTGACAGCGCAGAACCGGGTATATATTATGGAGAAGAATATAATAACGACGCCAGTCAAAAGGATGATTATCACCCTTATGTAAGATCCGTATGGCTTAATGATGCCGGTTACACTTTCGGCTTGAGTGCAGATAATATTACCTATGAAACGACTGGCTGGGGCGGGTATGTCAAAATGTGGCAAATGAACGCGTACGATATTATAAATAACGACTACTCCAATAAATATCCGAGGCTAATCGAGCCTGCGATAGAAATACGCAAGAGCTTATCTGGTTTGCCGACTCAAGTTTCTGCATACGATTGTATCGGTATCGGTTTAACTACAATCGGCAATGGAAAAGCCGATAGTATCGGTCTTGATGTTTCTTCTTTCGGCGGCCAGAATAGTATCGGGCTAAGAATCAACGCTACGGGTGGTACAAAAACCAATCACGCTATACAGATAGTCTCTGGCGATATTGCCGGTCTTCGTCCGTATATCCGTAACATCAGTGTCAGCACGACTCTTGATATTTACGGCCATACCATCTACTGCAAGAACAGCAGCACCATCACGTTAACCCTTCCTTCTTCCCCTATCAAGGGACAGGAGTATCTTATCATACAGGGCAATGCGCAAGTTAACATCAAGGCGTTTCACGCAATCTTTGGACAGGGTGCAGATGGAGTATCTAAGTCATGGTACTCAGGTTCAACAAATCAGTTCAGCTGGCTAGTCTTTACGGGAAGTGTCTGGGTTGTGCAATACATTAATCATTAACATAAAAGTTAAGTAAGGAAAGTAAGAATATGAAACGAAATTTAGAAAATATAGAGGTATATACCTCAATCGACAAGTCATCTTGCCAGGTAATCAATCTTCGCAAGAGTATTGCGAATCTTATCTATAACCAGGGCAATGGTCTGGGCTTGGAAGGTGTGGCTCTCTCTACGAAGATGTGGAACAGCGATGGCGATATAGACTACAGCGAGCGCGAGGTAGAAATCATCCGCGCAACAGTAGAGCGCTGCTGCGCCCCTTGCGTAATCGAAGCCGTAAATCGCATCTTTGGCAGCAAGGAAGAGAATAAATAATTAATGTATTAATTCTAAATTATAAAAGTTATGGGAATCCAAACGAAAAAAATTAGTACCTGGCTCAGCGCAAACGGTCAGGCCGTTACTAACGCAAGTAAAAACTCAATGATCGAGGCTATCAATGCCAACTCATTACAGATGTATGATGGCGTATTCATCATGTATCATCGCCTGAGCGATGGTTTTCCTTTGGCGGTTAGAGTTAGTGACTGGCCTGCGCTTCAGGCAGCCGGACAGATTGCCGATGGTGTGCTGCTCGTGGAGGGTGGTAAGCATGTCGTTATTGCCCCAACAGAAGCTAGCGCAGGTCTTCCATGGAGCTCTAAGCCTACCAAGATTAAAGACTCTAAGGGAAACGATGCAAGCAAAGGTGATGGTGTCCAAATAAGCGGTGTAACCACAACGGGCGACAGATTGACCGCATTTGCCGACTTTACCGGTAAGGCGAACACGGCAGCCATCATCAAGGCGAGCACAACTACGAATATCACCAATACAGCAGATTACGCTCCTGGCTTCTGTAATAAGTATGCGCGCGCTAACGCTAACGGCAAAGGCCTACTAGCAGGCTCATGGTGGCTACCATCTCTCGCGGAACTTGCCTTGATTTGGGCAAACTTCGATAAGGTAAACTATGCCCTGTCTAAGATTACTGGTGCTACTCAGTTACAGAAGACCTGGTACTGGTCTAGCACCCAGGCCTCGGCGGATGGCGCTTGGCGCTTGAATCTGAGCGATGGCGGCATGCACGCCGGCTATAAGTTCTACCAGAGCAGAGTTCGTCCGGTGTCAGCATTTTTATGGTAGTTAGTAGTTAGTTCTTTAATCCTCCCACGCCCTTAGGGGCGTGGGCTCAAGCAAATTCTCATAAAGAAAGGTATTTAAAAATGACAGCAAAGATTGCAAGCAAGACTGAAATATATAGGAAAACAAAGAAGTTCCTGAATGAGGTGATTTACATCATTAAAGATTTTCCGAAAGAACAGAGATATGTGGTTGGAGACAGAATCGAACGTACAGCAATCGATTCTCTTCATATTATCGCAAGAGTCTATATGGGAAGAGATCTAAAGGCGAGAATCGCCGATATGGTCGAACTGCAATCTAACCTGGAATTACTGAATACTCTGATTGAGATAGCTGGAGAACATCAGTGGATAAAAGGCAAGGGTAAGTTAGCTAACTTACTCCTGCTGATGGATAGCATAGGACGGCAAAGTACAGCATGGAAGGGTTCGCTTATCAAAGCCTTAAAAAGGTCAGAGAGTGAACGTAGTCAGAGCTAGGGAGGTAAGTCCAAACTAGGAGAACTGTCTTCTTGATAAATGGGCCACAACCATCATGCATGGTAAAGAATAAGATATGTGGCGTTAACCCAGAACTCGGCGGATAACGCTTGGAACTTGAATCTGAGCGATGGCAACATGAACACCAACTATAAGTTCAACCAGAACAGAGTTCGTCCGGTGTCAGCATTAATTAGGAAGACGTATTCATATAAAATAAAAATGATAGATTTCGAAACGATTCTAGAAGCATATTTCGACTGCCGGAAAAGAAAACGGAGCACAGTCGGCGCTACGGAGTTCGAGCTTAATTACGTTCACAATCTCGTTGAACTGATGAATGAAGTTAACTCGCGTCAGTATAGGATCGGAAAGTCTATCTGCTTTGTCGTCCGCTATCCTCGCTATCGCGAAGTGTTCGCAGGCGATTTCCGAGACCGCATCATTCATCACTATATCGCGCTGAGACTTGAACCGCTTTTAGAGCAGATATTCTGCGACAGAACGTATAACTGCCGCAAAGGTAAAGGTCAGCTTGCTGGCGTCACTCAACTGGCGGAAGACATACGCGAAGAGAGCGGGAATTATACCCAGGATGCCTATGTGATGAAGGTTGATCTGAAGGGATTCTTTATGAGTATCATCAAGTCGAAGTTGGCGAAGATGATAGATGATTTTATCGTCGAACACTATGAAGGTGATGATAAAGAGGATCTCAGATGGTTGTGTAAACTTGTCATTATGCACAGGCCTGAACTGAACTGTGAGCGAAGGAGTCCTCTATGGATGTGGAATCATATCCCTAAAGAGAAGTCTCTATTCACTAACGGTGAAGACAGAGGTATCGCTATCGGTAATTTGTTCGCTCAGCTGTTCGCCAACTTCTTGCTGAATACTATCGACTGGAAGATTGATGCGGTATGCGTAAGACATGACAGGTATGTGGATGATATATCTTTCGTAAGCAGGGATAAAGCGAAGTTGCTGGCCATTATTCCTATGTTGAGGGAAGAACTAGGAAAGCTAGGATTGAGGCTTAACGAGAAGAAAACCTATATTCAGCACTACTCTAAGGGAGTCAAGTTTACGGGTGCTATCATTAAACCTGGCAGAATTTATGTAGCCAATCATACCGTCAATAGTTTTGCACTAGCCGTAAGAAGATTAGGAAGGGCCGCAGAAAATGGAGTGATAGATGATATGGTCAAGGAAATAGCTTCAGTCAACTCGTATCTCGGCATCATGTCGCATTACAATGAATATGCGACTAAGAGAAGAATTATGGCTCAACTCCCGCCAAAGTTTTATGAGTACTGCTATATTGAAGGGCACTTCGAGGTTGTGAAACTGAAATATAAATACACAGAAAAGGCGATTTATATGAATATCGCCAAAAATATAATGAATAAGAGAGATGAAAGATTTGAAGAGAATACCTACAGAACGGGAGATAAGCTCGCTTCTTGATAAAGGCTATGAGCTTGAGATGTATATCATCGACGGGTGTATACATGTAGAGTGTTATCCAGGCGATTCTGTAGGATAGTAGGATTGTAGGAGAAGAAATCTCCTACAATCATTACATTAAAATACACCTTCATAGTCGATAAGTGCGCTGTTTGCTTCTTTGCACTCCTGTGGCGTATATATATTGGTAATATCGACAGACGAATGTCTCGCCTGATCTCTAACAGACAGAAGGTCTGTTTTAGATTTTATCATATTAGTTATACCAGTATCTTTGAGACTATAAAACTTATACGAAGCATTCAGATTTAATGCTTTTCTGACGTTTTTGTCCCAATATAGTGAGAAGGTCCTAGCCTTCAGCGCTTCTAATCCTGGCCGAAAATTATTACCGAAAATATAGTAATTCTGAGGTCTGGAGAATATACCCAACTCTTTCATCAGCTCAATAACGTGGTTCGGGATGGTAACAACGGCATCTCGACCATTTTTAGTGTTAGCCCCGCTTAGAGAGAGCGTCTTATTCTTTACCGATACGTCTCTGATTCGTAGACTGCACATTTCTCCAGGGCGGACGAACAGATAGTGGAGAAAATAGCATGCAAGCAGGAAGTGTTTGTTTTCTTTCTCAAGGTATGATTTAAGCTGTCGCAGAACATCGTTAGGTATAACGTCTCGATTTTTATGCTTCAGTTTCGTCGTTGCATTAATGCCGTCAGTCGGATTTTTCTGAACATATCCTCGTTCAACAAGATAACTGGAGAAAGACTTTAGCCAGCCAATATAATTATTTCTTGTTCTTATGCCATTGTTTCTTCCAACAAGCACGTAATCTAGAAATTTACTGATTAGGGTTTTATTGAACTGATATATATAAGTAATATGTTCGTCGCCGTTTAACCACTTTTGCAGGAAGTCTAATTTACCCTCATAGTTGCGCAGAGTTCCAGGCTTCAGCCCACCTTCTTTTACCATTTTCGCTAGATATACTCTGTATTTACTGCATACATCTGCAAATAACGCGTACTCTTCCTGATTAGATTCTTCTATCCATGGATTCCACCCTTCAAGAAGTTTTTGGGTAATACGCTTAATAAGAGCTTCACCGTACACCCGCTGATTTCGCTTGCCCTTTATATGCCCGAGCATAATCTTCTTTAAGCGCAACTTCCCGTAGCAAGGATCGAAAACTTTAAAGGAAACGTAGCATTCAGAGGCCTGATGCAGCTTTGGAGTAGTCCACCCAATAATCTTTTGGATGTTCTCTTTGTTTTTACAAACATAATTTTTTTTGGTCATTTCTCTAATTTTCTTCGTGAAATGCCCTAGTTAATATTACTATACCTTATTATATATATAACGCATCATTCGAAGATATATTTCATGAATCCGTCTTTTTTTATGTTATTGCATTACTATAATCAAACAAAACAATAATGCCGCCTACATGCGCAGTCGTCTATGCCTTCACCGATTTTTCGCCGACTTAGTTGATTTTATTTTGTTTTCATTTCTTGATTATCAAATAGTTATGCTATTTTTAGAAAAAAATAACCGGTTTTTTCAATCGTAAGGATTAAACCTTTTAGGATATTTTTCGTCTATATAATAAAGTAAAAAAGAAAGGAATAAGATATATGTTAAAAGAAGACAATATATTAAATAGCCGTTTTGGTAAGAAAAACCATTTCCAGGTGCCGGCTGGTTATTTCGACCAGCTGACGGATAGGGTGATGGCAAATTTGCCGGAGCAGGAACCCCGCATCATTCACATGCAGCCTAGCCTGTGGCAGCGTATGCCGCTTAGAAAAATTGCAGCGGCTGTTGCTGTATTAGCTGTGATGGGAGGTGGCTCGGTCGTAGCGCTGAAATATATGGGAAGCAGCAAGCCTGCTATGGCCCATGTGGACCACATGGTTCAGAAAGGTGCTGTGAATAATAATGAGGATGCTACTTTTAATGAGATGGCCGATTATACGATGATGGATAATGAAACTATCTATGCATCGTTGATTGCAGAAAATTAATGGTTGGTATTTCTTTTTGTCTACAGATAAAGATTAAAAAAAGATAAGGTATGATAAAGATAATGCAACATAGGTTTCTTGCGCTTTTAGCTATACTGATGATTAGTTTGGTTTCGCTTGCTTCACAGCCTCAAGGTAGAAAACATCATGGTGGATTCGATCCAAAAAGGTTTCAGGCAGAACTGGAACAATTTATTACGACTAATGCTTGTCTTACGCCGAGTGAAGCTGCTAAATTCTTCCCGGTTTATCGACAGATGGGCAAGAAAATGCGTATGATATTCGATGAAATGCGTCGCACCCGTCATGTGAATCCGAATGATAATGAGGCTTGTGCCGAATCTATCAGAAGACAGGATGAGTTGGATATTCAGCTGAAACAGTTGCAGCAAGAGTATCATTCTAGATTTATGACCATCTTGTCACCTAAAAAGGTGTTTAGTGTTATTAAGGCTGAGGAACGTTTTCATCGTCAAGCTTTCAAACGAATGAAGAAATAAATCTCTAAAAAAGCAGAGATAAAACCATTTAATATGTATTTATGTGACTTTTGGTCACATTAATAGGGTCGCGAAGATATTTTTAATAATATTTTCGCGATTTTATTTTGTCCTTTCCGTTATTTGTTGTACTTTTGCACTTTGGAAAATAATATTATAATATAATAAGGTATGTACAGAAGTAACACATGTGGAGAGTTACGTCTCTCTGATGCCGGCAAGGAAGTGACACTTGCCGGTTGGGTACAGCGCTCAAGAAAGATGGGTGGTATGACATTCG
>ULYE01004668.1_pt1 | contig 49498 bp, 40 predicted proteins | sample 1961921 | NCBI WGS metagenome assembly ULYE01 (sample SAMEA4835856, study PRJEB28245) | human gut metagenome | biome: gut microbiome; material: fecal sample | place: Denmark | collected 2008 | reverse complement strand
CTTACGTTCGTAAGAGCCAGGAGGACTGGAGCGAGCAGATCTAGTATTATCAAAAAAAACTTTAAGTTCTAAACATACGGGCCTTGGTTGCATTTTTGCAACCAAGGCTTTTTTAATAATATTATGCACAATCGAAGCAATATAACCACCCTATCCTAAAAAATGAAATAAATAGTTGCTTGTTTCATAAAAATAATGTATCTTTGCAAGAAAAATAGAAACGACAATGGAAAATAATAAAATAAATGTAGAAGAAATCATCAAGAATGATCTTTATCAATATCTTACTAGTAAAGACCTTGTAGACCAGCATCTGCCAGAAGCTCCTGACTTGGAACAACTCTGGGCAAAGGTTGGAGAAAGCTATCTTCCGGATGCACTGCGGGAGTTTAACAAATATCCTACCGTCAGCCTGGGCTGGATCATGTTCGTAGGAATGGCTCTGGCGAAGTATTGGGATGAAGATTGGGAACTCTACGGCAAAGTAGAAGACCACTACAAATATCTCAGAGACCGTATCGACTTCGACCACATGGACGACTATATCTGCGAGAAAGTTCTCCTCCTTGATGAAGCAAAGCATAAGGAACTGTCAGCCATCGTAGCCGAATGCGCTGCCCGCACCTTCCACCTGCTGATTCATCAGAATCTGCAGCCAGGAACCGAGGAAGCTTTCAGAGGCTTTATTGCGGCCCTTCACCAAATGTATCTCATGGGTATTGCCATGGAGCTGAAGGACCTGGGTTATCATATGACCCAACTGGCATAATCCTAATCAAAGGAGAATCATAAACACTGATAATAAATTGAGAATGAAGAAATATATCATCCTGGCACTTTTGCTAGCTTTTTCTGCAAATACAATATACGCCCAATCATCGTCTATGACTGATGATCAGGTGATGAAATATGTTGTAAAGGAACATGAGCGCGGAACATCCAATGCCCAAATCGTAACCAAGCTGATGCAGCAAGGCGTTGACATTTCGCAAATCCGACGCGTTCGCAATAAGTATGAACGACAGATGAAACAAGGCGGTATTGCCGGAGCCTCTGAAGAGATTGCCGGCAAGGACGCAACACGCCTTCGTACGAACAACGGAAAAAGGAGAGAAGATTACAATAATGTCAACAAAAAGGCAGAAAACTACAGCAATTATCGCATAAAGGCAAAAGAGGATGAAAATTTCAAGCGTTCTTACGATGAAAATGATGCGGAATTCATGGATTTTCAGAATGAGATGGATTTCATCATCCCTGATTCTACCCTGATGCTCAAGCGCCTTCTTGCTGAAAAGGAAAAGAACCGCAAGAAGGTTTTCGGTCGTGACATCTTCAACAACAAGGAATTGAGTTTCGAACCGAATATGAACATCGCTACCCCACAGAACTATCGTCTGGGACCAGGTGATGCAGTCATCATTGACATCTATGGAGCTTCACAGAAAACCATTCAGAGCACCGTTTCTCCTGATGGAGAAGTAACTATCGAGGGTTATGGACCAGTAAACGTAAGTGGTCTTACCGTAGCCCAGGCTAATGCCCGACTCCGCAACACTCTGGGAAGCCGCTACCGTTCAAGCCGGGTGAAACTGACAGTTGGGCAAACCAAGACCATCATGGTTAACGTGATGGGCGAGGTAAAGGCACCGGGAACCTACACCCTCTCAGCCTTTGCCACCGTGTTTCATGCACTCTATATGGCAGGAGGAACAAACGACCTGGGAACCTTGCGCAACATCAAGGTTTATCGTAACAACCGCCTTGTAACGGTTGTAGACATCTATGATTACATCCTCAACGGCAAGCTTACGGGCAATGTAAGACTGGCAGATAATGACGTCATCGTCGTTGGTCCATACGATTGTCTCGTAACCATTACGGGTAAGGTAAAGCGCCCGATGATTTATGAGATGAAGAAGAATGAGAGCGTCAACTCCCTTCTTAAATATTCCGGAGGCTTTGCTGGAGATGCTTACAGAAAATCTGTCCGCGTGAACCGCAAGACCGGAAGGGAAAAATCCGTATATAACGTAGAAGAGTTTGATTTTGCCAACTTCCGCATTGATGATGGCGACTCAGTAAGCGTAGATTCCATTCTGCCTCGTTACGCCAACACCGTAGAGGTAAAGGGTGCCGTGTTCCGCCCTGGAATGTACAACCTTGGAGAACAGGTAAACAGCGTCCGTTCACTGATAGAGCATGCAGAAGGACTCACCGAAGATGCATTCACCAACAGAGCCGTAATGCATCGCATGAAGGCAGACCGCAACCTGAAAGTAATCAGCGTGGATTTAGCCGGAATCATGGCAGGCAACACTCCGGACATTCCATTGAAGGAAAACGATGTGCTCTTCATCCCTACCCGACAGGACAAGACCACAGAGCGCACCCTGACCATACGTGGCGAAGTGCAGTATCCTGGTGTCTACAAATATGCTGAGAATGAAACAGTTGAAGACTTTGTACTCCAGGCTGGAGGCTTGACTGACAAGGCATCAACGGTAAACGTGATGGTAAGCAGACGAGTAAGCGATGCTAAGGCAACAGCGCCCGACAGCATCATTGCGCAGACCTATATCCTGTCTTTGAAGGACGGTTTTGTCATTGACGGAACTCCGGGCTTCAAGCTGATGCCTTTTGACGAGGTAAGCATTCGCAAGAGTCCTGCCTATGCAGAACAGCAGAACGTAAAGATTGAGGGTGAGGTGATGTTTGGTGGCACTTATACTTTGAGCCGTCGCAATGTGCGCCTCAGTGATCTCTTCCAAAGAGCTGGTGGCGCAACCGAGCAAGCCTATATCAAGGGTGCCCGCCTGATGCGTAAGGCAAACGAAGCAGAAAAAGCTCGTATGGAAGCTGTCCTGAAAATGCAACGTGAACAGCAGCAGAAGAATCTTCTGCAACTGGCTGCCAGCAGCAACAATGCTAGCGCCATCACGCAGACAGCAAAGGAAGCCAAGGACGCGGATCTTCTGAAGTTCAATGTGCCGGAAGAATATCCTGTTGGTATTGATTTGGAAGAAGCGTTGAACAACCCTGGCTCAGATGCAGACATCATCCTCAGGGAAGGTGACCGTCTGGTTGTGCCTCAATATAACGGTACGGTCAAGATCAACGGCGCTGTGATGTACGCCAATACGGTTGCCTACGAGAAGGGCAAGAGCGTATCCAAGTACATTGCCGAAGCTGGTGGCTATGCATCAGACGCCTACAAGAGCAAATCCTACATCATCTACATGAACGGCAAGGTAGCCAAGGTGGGACATGGCACCAAGGTTCAACCAGGCTGCGAGATAGTAGTACCTGCCAAGATGAAGCGCAAGATGAGCGTTGCAGAAACCATGAGCCTGGGAACAAGTATGAGTAGTATCGCAGCCATGATTGCGACGATAGCTAATCTGAGCAAGTAAAGACGATTAACATAAACGAAAAATGGAAGCAAAAAAGATAGATTATAAAAAGGTATTTCAAGAAATAAAGCTGAGACGTAAGCTATATGCAATAATCATACCCATCGTATTTGTATTATCATGTCTCTATATCGTTTGCGTACCTAGGGTCTATGCTGCTGAAGCAGTAGTAGTACCAGAAGTGGAAAGTGCCGGTTCGGGTAGCGGTTCTGCCTTGAGTTCGCTGGCCTCTACTTTTGGACTGGATCTGTCGTCCATGCAGTCCACAGACGCTATCACTCCGCTGCTCTATCCGGAACTGATGGACGATAATGGTTTCGTATCAAAATTGTTTCATATCAAGGTCACGAATAAGGATCATTCCATCTCCACCGATTACTATACATACTTGAAGAAACACCAGGAAGTTGCCTGGTGGACTGCATGTATGGGTTGGATTAAGGGGAAACTGGCTTCAAAGAAACAGGACTTGGCAACGGATGGCAAATTCAATCCTTATAATTTGTCAAAGGACGATTCAAATATCGTAGAACAAATCAAGGAGAGCATCAAATTTACAACAGACAAGAAGACTGGTGCCATCACCATTAGTGCCAAAGCACAGGATCCATATATCTGTAAGATTCTGGTAGATTCTGTAAGACAACATCTCCAGGTATTTATAACCAATTATCGAACCAATAAGGCGAGAAATGATGTGAAGTATTACCAGAAACTTACAGCAGAGGCCAAAGCTGCATACGAAAAATCCCGCCAGCTCTACGGAAGCTATTCGGATGCAAACATGGACGTTATTTTGGAAAGTATTCATGCAAAACAGAATGACCTGGAGAATGACATGCAACTAAAGTACAATAGTTATTCCTCTCTCAGCACACAATTGCAACTGGCAAAAGCCAAGGTTCAGGAACGTACACCTGCCTTTTCCTTGATAAAAGGTGCAGTTGTGCCTCTCAGACCAGAATCACCAAAGCGCATGATATTCGTTCTGATGATGACTTTCCTTGCTTTTGCAGGAACAACCATTTATGTGTTAAGGGATATAGTTTTAGATTAAAAAGCTTATGATCACCAATAGTAAAGTTGACAACACACAATCCACCAAACGCATTGCAAGCAACACCATCGTGTTGTTTGCAAGAATGGTGGTATTGATGTTTGTCAACTTATATACTGTAAGGTTGATCATCAAAGCTTTAGGGCTTGTAGACTATGGATTGTTCAATACGATAGCGGGCGTAATCACTACTTCCGCTTTCATCTCCGGAGTACTGACGCTTTCCATCCAACGTTTCTACTCCGTGGCTTTAGGAAGACAAGATAAAGAAGAGTTGAAAAAAATATATTCAGCTAGTATTAATATCGCATTATGTGTCTGTGTCATCATTATTGCCTTATTTGAAACAATAGGTTTATGGTTTGTCAATAGTCAGCTCAACATTCCTGCAGATAGAATGGAAGCCATACAATGGGTTTATCAGTTCTCTCTGATTACCTTTCTTTGCTCATTCATCCAGATTCCATTTACTTCTCTCGTCTTTGCATACGAAAAAATAGGAGTCTACGCACTGGTTTCAACCTTGGAAAGTCTTGGAAAGCTGGCATTTACCTATGTAACCATCCAAATAGGTTTGGACCACTTGTGCTTCTATAGCGGCTCGTTACTCTTCGTTGCACTTTTTGTCTTAACCACCTATGTCGTCCTAAGCCATTTACTCTTTAAAGATTTAAAATACACGAAAATAAAGGACAAGAGTATCTATAAAAACTTATTGTCTTTTTCCGGCTGGACAATATTGGGTTCAATAGCCAACACAAGCATGTTTCAAGGAGGTATTATTCTGATAAATATTTTCTTTGGTCCAATCATTAATGCAGCTTTTGGCGTTGCACTCCAGATAAACAATGCTGTTACCGCCTTGGTCAATAGTATGATTGTTCCATTCCGTCCTGCCATGCAAAAAAAATACGCAGAAGGCAATCTGGAATATGTCTGCCAACTGTTTACAATGTCCAATAAATTCATTTATTATGTATTGACAGCGGTATCCATCCCACTGTTCATCAAAATGAAATGGATTCTGACCTGCTGGCTTGGCTTTGCCAATGATATAACGGTTCTGTTCTGTCAATTGATGCTAGTCTATCTCATAGTAATATCCATGCATAATCCTATCACGATCATCATTCATGCAACGGGAAAAATCCGTAACTATCATCTACTGACAGAAAGTCTCACTGCATTGAGTCTTCCTATAACGTGGTTATTCTATAAGCTAGGATTACCATCCGAATCATTGTTCATGTCTATGTTGATAGTTTGCATACTTGCCCATATCGTAAGAATTTATTGTATCCGAAAAATATTCACATATTTTTCACTGAGACAATATATGTGGGGATTTCTGATTCCTGCACTTATAGTTTCAATAATAAGCTACGCTATATTTGCTTTCCTAAATGGATTCATCTCCAATCAGTGGATCAACTTAGCCAGTGTACTCTTAGGTGCGCCCTTATGCATGGCTATACTAGGTTATATGTTGGGACTTTCTTCAAATGAGCGACAACTTATCAAAAAGTTTTTAACATCAACAGTATTCAAACATGTCTGAAATCGTATCAAATAATATATTAAGCATATCCTATTTGTTAGTCTGGATATTGACGTTTATCTGGTATCATTATAAAAAAATGGTATTAGATACAGGAAGCGTCATTATGTTTATGTATATTCTATATGCTTTCTTTTCAGTTTTATCCATCAATGATCCACTGTTTTCAGAAGCATACAAGCCTCTGAAATTATTCCCCTATATCTATTTATATACGATGTTAATGATAGCCCTGTCCCCTATTATCATACATCATCATCATCCTTCGGAATCCATCGAAAATCCCAATACCAGAATATTGGTCATAATAGGGTGCATCATTGTCTTCTCAGCAATACTGATGATTCCAGGAATCATAACGCAGGCGAATAAGGGCATCTTGAATTTATTTGTTGATGAGACTGCGGCTAAAGAAGTATATACAGACCAGGTTGATGAAGTTAGCAACTCTGGTGGAGCCATACGTAATCTGCCAGCAGTAATCTACAATTCTCTTTCTGACATTACCGTATTCTTACTGTTTTATTTTCTGTCGCTGAAAAATTTTAAACATAAACTAGTGATTTATGGCTTGGCATTTACAACTGTCCTAGGTATTATCATACCTATTACTCATGGACAGCGAGGCGGTGTAGTGTCATGTACCCTTACTGTAATTGTTGGCTATTTTCTGTTTAAGCCCTATTTATCAAGCAGAATCAACAAGGCTGTAAAGAAGATTGGAATCATTTCCATGATTGTCATTTCACTGCCAATCATAGCAATAACCATGAGTAGATTTGGCAAGGAAAATGCCGGTGTTGGTGGTTTCATCAATTGGTATTTGGGACAAGGCAGCTTGTATTTCAACAATAATGGACTAGATGCAGGCGGCATAAGATACGGTGATAGAACCATCAATCTGTTCAAACGTATCATTGATCCAGGTACGCCCAAGAATTTTGTTGAGCGTAGAGACAAATATCATAACTTAGAATTGGATGACAATTTCTTCTCCACATTCGTTGGTGATTTTACAATTGATTTCGGTCCAATCCTGGCTTTTGCCATATTTGTCTGTGTATTCTACATGATAAGTCGCAAGACGAGGCTACATGATACTACAATAAAATTACATCAGTTACTGTTGATATATTTTACTGCATGTATCAGCATACAAGGAGGAATGACTCTATTCTCGTATGCAGACACAGGCAACTTGCGAATAATTACCCTCTTGGGATTATATGCATACTTAAGATATCACGAAGTATTATTAATCAAATATCCAAAAGAATAAAGACATGATAAAGAAGATATTAGATGTTATTGGTCAAACTTTGGGCTTGATTTATCCTCGTCAGCTAACGGCCTTATTTCATTCTATTCACAATAGAATATACACAGGTTTTCTGAGAAGAAGATTCAAAACATTCGGAAAATCCATTATCATCTGGCATCCGTATACGCTGATGGGTGAAGAATACATAGAAATAGGAAATGATACCATTATAGAGAAGGATATTCAATTGACAGCAAGAAAAATTGATGAAAATCCTCCCTCAATCAAGATAGGCAATCATTGTCTTATCAGGCGTGGTGCACACATCACAGCCATCAGATCCATTGAAATTGGTGATCATGTGCTTACAGGTACAAATGTTTTTATCAGTGACAATTCACATGGCAATACAGACAACCAATCATTACACGAACCAACCACTGCAAGGCCAATAGTCAGTAAAGGTAAAGTAAGAATTGGCAACAATGTATGGATAGGCAATAATGTCTGTATTATGGCTGGCGTAACCATCGGAGATGGGGTTGTTATTGGCGCTAACAGCGTTGTGACAAAAGATATTCCCGCTTATACAGTTATTGCAGGAGTTCCTGCAACAAACTTATACAAGAATGAGAATATACCTGGAAAATAGATAAATGCAGAAAATAATGACTGTAGTTAATGGCTATGTCATTTATTTTATATATCTTTGCAATATGGTTGCCCAGGGCAAGATTATGTTCAACACAATAAGAATCGACTAGAAGATAAAAACAGAAATAAAGATGGAAGCAAGAATCATAGCAAATTATTTGCCACAATTTCACCCTATTCCCGAGAATGATAAGTTCTGGGGAAAGGGGTTTACTGAATGGACAAATGTAGCCAAGGCAAAACCATTCTTCAAGGGACATTATCAGCCTAGAATACCTGCAGATCTTGGCTTTTATGATTTAAGACTGCCAGAAATAAGAGAACAGCAGGCACAATTGGCACGTGAAGCAGGGGTTGAAGGCTTCTGCTATTGGCATTATTGGTTTGGAAACGGCAAGCAATTGCTGGAAAGACCATTTCAGGAAGTAGTTGCTTCTGGCAAACCGGATTTCCCGTTCTGCCTCTGCTGGGCTAATCATGATTGGTCAAACAAATCATGGAAGAAGGACAGTAAGTTGGATGCAATGATTGCGAAGCAGGAATATTTGGGTGCGAAGGATCATACCGAACATTTCTATTCTCTCCTGCCGGCATTCAAAGACCACAGATACATTACGGTAGATGGCAAAATCTTATTCGTAATATATGACCCATATAGATTCCAAGGTATAGAAGAGTTCATACAATTGTGGCGTAAACTGGCTAAGGATAATGGGTTGAAAGATTTCTATTTCGTCGCTATGTGTAACAATACAACTACTATACAGCGAACGGAAGATGGAACACTAAAGAGAGTATTGCCCAATCTGAAAAGCAGTAAAGAGGTTTATGAAAATCTCCTGAAACTCGGATTTGACGGGCTGAACTCGTACGGAAAGTCAAGAGCAGAAATGCTAAGTCAAGGAAAATGGAGAAGAATCATAAGTCTTTATCTACACCAGAAATTCCCTTGGCTCCCTGTACAGAAGTATAACTATCCCAAAGTGGTAAAGTACTTTTTCTCTCCGGAAGACCGATGGGAGAATATTTACCCAACCATTCTTCCACAATGGGACAGAACAGCCAGAGTAGGAAGAAAAGAGGGAGTTTACTATAACTCAACACCAGAAAATTTCAAGAAACATCTTAAAGATGCTTTGAAAATTGTTGAAGGAAGACCTCTTGAACACAAAATACTTTTCCTCCGTTCATGGAATGAATGGGGAGAAGGCAATTACGTAGAACCTGACTTGAAATACGGTCATGGCTTTCTTGATGCCATAAAAGAATGTATATTGAAATGAAGCAAAAACTCTGTTTTATAACAAACATCGGGCCACATTATCGATTGCCTATATTCCAGAAGATTTCAGAAACATTCTCCTGCGATTTCTATCTAGGTGACCACATCAACACCAAGATTAAGACTTTTGATTATAACAAGTTGAAAGGCTATAAAGAAACCCTGCACAATCGTTTCTTTCATAACTTTTATTGGCAAAGTGGCTCTATACAATTAGTCAATAGAGACTATACTCACTATATCCTCGATGGCGAACCATATTGTTTGTCATCGTGGATAATATTGTTGTGGGCTTTAATAAGGCATAAGGAAACTATAGCATGGACACATGGCTTTTATGGAAATGAATCCTTTGTTAAGAACATTATCAAAAAAACTTACTATAAATTATTCACGAAGTTAATGGTTTACAGTGAATATTCCATAAACGTCATGAAATCCAAAGGTTTCAACCCGGAGAATATGTATTGCATTGCCAATTCCCTGGACTCTGCACATTTATTGGATATCAGGAAAAGACTTTGCAAATCTGATGTATACTCTAAGCATTTTCACAACAATTACCCAGTTGTGATTTATTGCGGCAGAATACAGAAGAGAAAGCAATTGAACCTGATAATAGATAGTACAAAAATGCTCTACGAGGAATACTGCCCTATCAATATTATATTTGTAGGAAAAGATGTAGACGGAGTAAACATTCCAAGCTATGCTAAAGAAAAGGGAATAGAACAAAGCGTATGGATGTATGGTCCTTGTTATGAAGACTCTACCCTAGCTGAACTGTTCTACAATGCTTCCGTATGCGTTTCACCTGGTAATATTGGCTTAACTGCCATCCATGCTCTCTCATTTGGTTGCCCGATTATTACTCATGACAACTTTGCTGAACAAATGCCTGAGTTTGAAGCCATAAAGCCATCAAAGACCGGATACTTTTACCAGCAGGGAGACGTAGCTGATTTGAAAGATAAAATCAGAAAAGTTATATCAACTGACGAAAAGACCAGGGAAGAAGCCCGAAAAGAAGCATTCAAGGAAATAGACAGAAAATGGAATGTTGATTATCAAATTAATGTACTCAAAAAAGTTTTAGAAAATGAATAATCTGAAAATGTATCTTCGAACACAAGCAAGAAATTGCTTTCTTCATATCATGGGACTCTTCAAAGAGCCTCAGCCAGGAATTCATATTCTTAACGGACACCGTATAGCAAAGGAGAACGAACCATCTACATTCAGAAAAATGCTGGAAGAGCTTTCTCAAAAGGTTGAGTTCATTAGATTTGAAGATGCTGTCGAGAAGATTCATCATCATGAAATGCCTTCAAAGCCACTTGTTGCATTCAGCTTTGATGATGGTTTTCTGGAAGACTACGAGATATTTGCCCCTATATTAGAGGAATTTGGTACAAATGCAGCTTTCTTCATCAATCCGAATTATGCTGAAGGTTCACAGGAATATATCAATCATTTTAATGATTGCATCGTGATGACTCCAAACAAGAAACCTATGAGATGGGAGCAGATTATTGACCTGCACAAACGTGGACATATTGTTGGTGCTCATACGATGGATCATTACATGATCAATAGTACAGATAAAAAAGAACTAGAGTACCAGATTGGGGAGTGTAAAAAGATAATAGAAGACAAATTGGGATGCACTTGCAAATATTTTGCCTTCCCATACGGTAAGCTCTCACAGGCAAACAATCTATCTATTGATATTGCCTGTAAAACATACCAGTATGTGTTTGCACAGTCTGTCTATAAAAAATATTTTTCATTCAACGGAAAAGTAATCAACAGACGTCACTTTGAACCTTTCTGGCCAATCAGACACATGTACTATTTCCTGGGATGTAATAAGAAGTATGAAGAATAAAAAAATGTTTGAATGAAACTACTGCAGATTAACATAACAGCCAATTGGGGTTCGCACGGTAAAATTGCCGAAGGAATCGGCCAACTTGCCATAAAGGAAGGATGGGAAAGCTACATCGCCTATGGGCGCTGGAGTAATCCCAGCCAATCTCATCTCTACCAGATTGGCTGCATGATGGATGAAAGAATACATGGAATCGCTTCACGTATTCTGGACAATCATGGACTGATGTCAAAACATGCAACCCGTCGATTAATCAGCTATATAGAAGAAATCAACCCCGATATTATCCACCTGCATAATATACACGGATACTATCTGAACTATCCACTATTGATGGAGTTTCTTGCCAAATATAACAAACCGGTGGTATGGACGCTACATGACTGTTGGGCTTTTACCGGACACTGTGCCCACTACATGTTTGTAAAATGCAATAAATGGCAAACACATTGTGAGAAATGTCCTCAGAAAAAAGCTTATCCAAGCTCGTTATTGCTTGATAATGCCTACCGTAATTTTGAACTGAAAAAGAAATACTTCAATTCCATTCCCAATCTGACACTCGTTCCTGTCAGTAAATGGCTGGAAGGAGAAGTCAGGAAATCTTATCTTTGTAATATTCCTCTCCAACAAATATATAACGGCATTGATTTGGAGACTTTCAAGCCTAGCCTTGAAATAGACATTAGAACAAAATATCAGCTTGCCAAGAATACAAAAATCATTTTGGGAGTGGCTTCTAATTGGTACAGAAAAGGATTAGATGACTTCATTTCCTTGAGCAAGATCTTGCCTGAGGGATATAAGATAATCCTGGTTGGAATCAACGAAAAAGATGCGCAAAACCTACCGGATGAAATCACAGCTATAAGAAGAACAGAAAACATCAATGAGATGAGATGTCTCTATTCGCAGGCTAATGTTTTCTTCAACCCAACCATCGAAGACAACTTCCCGACAACCAATATAGAATCATTGGCATGCGGCACTCCAATTGTTACCTATAAGACTGGTGGTTGTGAAGAAGCCATTTCTGCAGAAACGGGCTATGCTGTTGAACCAAAGAATTTAGAAGAGGCAAAAGGCTATATTCTGGAAATATGTGAGAAAGACAAAAAAGCCTACCAGCTTTCCTGCAGACAAAGAGCAATGAAACTTTTTGATAAAAATGAAAGATTCATAGAATATATAAACCTTTACAAACAACTGATATAGGTTCATTGAGTTTAGAGCATTCACTTAGAATACTCTAAACTCAAAAATCTTATACAGGAATTTCAGAGAGACAAGAAATGAATTGGTATAAATGCCATTATCGCGGCAAGCTTTAACATCTTCGCGGATAAGCGTGAGGCGATTACTGAAATGAAGATTGCTGGCTCCTCCCGTTCGCATGGTTACAAAATCCTTAGATATGTAGCGACTTGAAATGCCATACTTTCTGAATAAGCGAACCATCATCTCATAATCAGCTCCAATCTTGTAATCCAAACTATATAACCCCGCCTTGTCGAAAACCTCACGTTTGCAATAAAAAGATGGATGAGCGGGCATGAAACCGAAACGAAGCCAAAATGGAGAAAATAATCTTGAAGAATAATACCTCACACATTTGCCTAAATCTGCATCATGAACAAAATGAATATCACCATAAACTGCATCTACAGAATGATTCATGAAATTATCAGCTACTGTCTGCAATACATTTTCATCCGTATAGAAATCATCAGAATTCAAAATTCCCACAACATCACCGGTTGACATTCTGATTCCTTTATTCATCGCATCATAAATTCCCTTGTCTTTTTCTGAAATCCACTTCAATCTACCCTTGAAAGCGACTTGATATTCCTTCACTATATCAATAGAATTGTCTGTAGAACCTCCATCGACAACAATATATTCAAAATCTGGATATGTTTGACGAAGTACAGATTCTACAGTATGCCTGATTGTCTTACCGCTATTATAAGAGGCTGTAATTATACTAATTTTCATTTCATCTCATTAATTATTATTTGAATAGATTCATCTCACTAAGCAAAAGTGCAAGACTATCTTTCTGCAAATTTACATCTTTTGTATGAAACTGCCAAACTTTTATGATTATTTTATGCCTGCAGATAAAAATATTGGTTGTTGATGCAATAAATAACTACATTTAAGGTTATTAATAAAAAAGAAAAAAATAAAATACTAAATAATGACACAAATATTGTTACCCATTATAGGGTCTTTCCTGCTCAGCGCTTGCTGCGGATTCCTGTTTATCCCTGCATTATTGCGTTTCTGCAAGCAAAAGAATCTATACGATTTGCCCAGCCTTAGAAAGGTGCACCATACAATGATTCCGCGACTTGGAGGTATTGCATTCATACCCAGCATGATCATTGCAGCAGTCATCGTCATGTATACTATGACTTCCAACACAATGAATGGCAAAATCCAAATCAGCCTATGGAGCATGGGCTTTCTTCTCAGCTTACTCCTGGTTTATGCTGCAGGAATAGTGGATGACATCATAGGGCTGAATGCCAATATCAAGTTTTTCATCCAGATTGTTGCAGCTTCCATATTACCGCTGTGTGGACTCTGCATCAATAATCTGTATGGTCTTCTGGGAATATACGAAGTGCCTGCATGTATAGGAATACCGCTAACCGTATTTGTCATCGTCTTTATTGACAATGCAATAAACCTGATTGATGGCATTGACGGCTTGGCAGCCAGCTTGTCAATGATAGCATTATGCGGCTTTGTATATTGCTTCATGCAGTATAGTCTTACAGCTTACGAAGTAATGATTTCAGGATTAATAGGTGTATTGGTTACTTACCTCTACTTCAATGTTTGGGGAGATCCGGCAAAGGGCACGAAAATATTCATGGGTGATTCAGGCAGTCTTACCCTGGGTTTTATCCTGGCTTTCCTGTTCGTAAAATCAATAGCCGTAAGCCCTAACGTAATGCCTATTTCCATGGAAAGAGTTTTCCTGGCTTACAGTCTACTGATAGTACCAACATTTGATGTCGTGAGAGTAGTATTACATCGTATACGCAAGAAGAAACCGATTTTCAGTCCTGATAAAAGCCATATACATCATAAACTGATGCAACTCGGCATGAGCCAGCATCTTGCGCTGATAAGTATCATCCTACTAGCCTTGCTTTATATCATCATCAATCTGTTGATGTATAACTGGGGCTGTAATTTGACCATTACAATGGTTGCAGATATAGTAATCTATATCCTACTCCATTTGCTCATTAATAAAGGTATCAGGAACAAAGCTATCATTTCATGAAAGAAAAAGAAAAGACATACATAGATAAGAGTAGTTTTATCGAACGGTTTGTAAAGCGTTCGATAGACTTCTTCTTGTCTGGAGGATGTTTAATAATCTTCTCTCCTCTTTTCGCTATTATTGCCTTAGCTATCAGACGGGAGGATGGACTACCAGTCATTTATAGCCAGGAACGAATCGGGCGGTACGGAAAGCCCTTTCATATATATAAATTCCGCTCAATGAAAATAGATGCAGAAAAAGACGGGCCCAACCTATTGGAAACTAGCGGAGACCCCAGACTGACAAAGGTGGGAAGATTCTTGAGAACACATCATTTGGACGAACTACCTCAGCTCTGGAATGTCCTGAAGGGAGATATGGCTTTTATCGGTCCGCGTCCGGAACGTAAGTATTACATAGACCAAATCATTGAGCAAGATCCTAGATATAAATACTTGTATCAGATAAGACCGGGAGTAACTTCCTATGCAACCCTATACAATGGATATACTGATACAATGGAAAAGATGTTGAGGCGATTAGAGCTAGACCTTTACTATCTAGAGCATCGCTCATGGTGGTTTGATACTAAAATTCTGGTTAAGACCTTTATCAACATCATTTTCGGCAAAAAGTTCTAGTTTCCTTTTGAAACTAGAACTTTTTAAAATTCAATCTTAAATCTTTTGTACGAAGAATCATTTTATTACCACTCAATTTCTCCTTATAATATGACTCTAACAAGTGGTTAATTCCACATTGACGAAGAGTTTCATTGATTTCTGTGATGGGAATATCCCCACCATTCTCTACATCCTGATGCCAATTATTCTTATAGGGGGATGAAAGAATGAGACTATCAGAAGTCTGACGGAATCGGAAATAGAAACTCCCTCCTTCGTAATTATTCACTGACAGCAGCTTGTATTGTACTCCCCAGAAAACCCGTTGCTTGCTATAGTCACTTCTGCCACCAGTGGCAAGCGTATCAATACTCTCCAAATGCCAGAATCCATCAAGACTGCCATTGTCACTACTCTCTATTTCACAGGAGTTCAACAATACACTGCCCAACACTAGCATCAGCAGAACAAAAACAGATGCAATATTCTTATTCATATTTTTATTCATCTTTGGTTAAACGAATCATTTTAGCAATCCCTTCTTGGAAATGGTAAATTGGAATCCTGCATTATGTCCCAACATCTGATTACTTCCAAAATCCATTGCATAACCAGCCTTGACACTCCAGCCATGATTAAAATCATACTGCGACTCTAACAGGAAACTCATATTGTGATGCTCCTTCGTAAAAGGCTCGTCATAAGTACCCCACCCTTTCTGATACGTAGCCATAGCCCGATATCCCAGTCGTTTTGTAGGCTGTCCGTCAAATCCTAAATGGTAAGCTATGAAACGGTTATTCTGCACCATTATTTTCCCATCTGTATTATAAATAGGTGAACGGAAAAGAGGGTTTCCGATTACTTGCCCCCAATGCTGCCAGCCGGTATAAATATTGTGATTATAATAATCGTCCATTCCGGCTACATGATCAGGAATATTCAACGTATGGTCGTGATTATACGGACCGCTTTGATACTTGGTGTAGATATATTCGAATACGACATTTCTCAACCATCTGGAGTTCTTTAAGTTTAACTCCATTCCCCAGAGCATATCCTTCAGTGCATAACGGAAGAAACGGGACCTCTTCTTTTGATTCCATTCATCACCTTCACCATATCCGTTATAGTCCAGCAGGAACATCTGGCTATGATCCTCAAAAAAATGGTCTAAATATGCATGAAGCGCCCAACTATCAGCCTGATAATTCACACGCATCAGCCAGGAACCCATCTGATTACCTGCTGCATTCGTATATTCACCATCCGTCGCATCAGAACCACCTGGAACAAAAGCGTGCCAAAAGCCTTTCAAACCTTTCTCGGTAGGCATCTGCACCATTTGTCCATCATACATCTGATAGGGATTTCCAGCAAACTCTGCCCCCATTTCCAAACCAAGTTCTACACTCCAGGGACTGTTCTTCCTTTGATTTTCAATCTTAACATAACCTGCCTTACTATGATAAAGTACATGATCGGCATATTTTGATTGACGTGAAGTGAATTCGTGCTGCCAACGGTCATCAGTCATCATTCCATAAGCAATATGACCTTTCAGCTGCAACCAACCATTCAGAATAGGAAGCGTTATGTATTCAGGCAAAGCCAAACGAACTTGAGGTATTGGACGAGCATTAATACCCAACGTCTGACTACCGCTTGACAAAGTCTGATTCTTAAGTTCCATAGGATATTCCTTAGATCCTATGGTCATAGTTCCATGAAGCCAGCGAACCTCAGCAAAAGCCTGCTGTACAATAAAACTGCTGGTATAATTTACTGGTACAGCAATATCCAAGCCATAGCCAACTGCCCAACGACGAGCTGAATCTGATTCCAAAGGACGAACCAGACTACCGCGTAAATAACCATTGCAGTCATCTAATGAACTGAGACCATGCTTATTGGCATTAAGCCATAAAGGCGTTTTTCCCTTGGAGAAAGAACCCAGCATTTCGGCTTTCCATTCAATATTGCTGCAAAGATTTATCTTACTTTTCCCCTCTCCTTCGTAATCTGCATTCTGCGCATGTACAATAGGAGATAGAAAGGATAAAACCGCAAGAAAAGGTTTAATATTCATCATTTTTGATTACTATTTATATAATAAACGATTTCTATCCACATTTATTATATCTATTTAATGAACGATTTCTTTTTTCTTTTATTATATCAGTTTATTAGACAGTAGAAGTCGTTGGAAAAGACAGTAGAAGTTGTTGGAAAAGATAGTATATGTTTTCAGAAAAGTAAGCTCCTTAGGCCGCACAACAGCTGTTGTGCGCTTGCATAACAACTGATGTGCGCTCGTAAATCAGCTGATATGCGTTCGTCACACAACTGTTATGCAGCAACAGAAATCATACTAGACTTTCCTAAAAAAAATCGCCTCACCGATAATTCGGCAAGGCGATTATAAGTTTATATCATCCTATGTGATTACTTGCTCTCTTCCTCAGCCTTCTTGGTCTCAGGTGCATTAGGACCATAGTAACCATAGTAAGCCTGGTAGCGAGTGTAACCCCAGTTAGCCTGTGCCTTCTCAGGATCGAGTTCCTTAGCCTTATCAAGAATCTTGATAGCCTCCTGATAAACCACCTTACGACCCTGAACAGCCTGGATTTCACCAGCCTTGCTGTTATAGCAAGCACCAAGATATGTCATAACAACAACGTTGTCTGGCTTTGCCTCGAGAGCCTGCTTGAGGCACTTGATAGCGTTGTTAGCATCATTCTTCTGGATATACATCATACCCTTGTTGGCAAGAGCTACGAAGTTCTTAGGATCCTTAGCGATAGCTGCATCCAAAAGCTCAGTCTGCTCTTTCTCCATCTTCAAGGCAGAATACATAGAGTTCAAGCCATCGAGCATTACATCATTAGATGGATCCTTAGCATAGAGATCCTTCAGCTTGTTAACGTAGTTCAAAGAGTCTTCCTTAGTCTTCAAACCATCCTTCATTACATAGAGCTTGAGGTTAAGAGCATCCTTAGCCTCCTTCTCGCTTGTCATGGCAATGTCGCAATACTTCTCGCAACGAGCAGCATCCTTAGCCTGATAAGCATAACGAGCTGCGAAGAGAGCAACCTGACCAATATACTCCTTCTCACCTTCCTTCTGCTTAGCATCAATAGATGCGAAGAGAGGCTCAGCATCAGTATCCAAGAATGCACCCCAATACTTCAAAACTTCATCAGCCTTATTGTTCTGAGCTGCAGCCTGACCTGCATTTACAAGCTGCTGGCGAGCAGCCCAAACACGTGATGCATTGCCCTTGAACTTAGGAGCAACCTTACCCTTAGCATTAGGAAGCTGATCGTACTTATAGCACTCAATAGCATTCATCAATGCATTGTAAGCACCCTCATTCATAGCATTCTCATCCACTGGATCATTTTTCTTCATGATTTGGTTGGTCTGCTGAATAGACTGCTGATCGTTGAAATCCTTCATACCAAGGTCTACCAACTTGTTGTAAGCCTTAGCCTTCTCGGCATCATTAGCAAACTGACCCAAGTTCTGCTTTACCAAAGCCTCAGCCTCAGCATAAGTCTTTGCCTTCATGACAGCCTTGAGTGCATCACTGTCACCTGCGAATGCTGATGTGGCACCTAGTACCAACATAGCAGCTACGATTAACTTTTTCATTTTGTTTAAAGTTTAAAAAGTTGAAATTTATATTTTTTTACGCTTCGTCAATATAATATGAACGAGTGTTCAGGGGATTACTCCTGAACATTCTCGTCATCTTGATTCTCCAACTCAGCTTCTGCCTCAGCTGCTTCTTCAGCAGTCTTGGCACCAACTGTATCGTTTTCTATTTCCTCGCTCTTCTTTGCCCAAGCTGAACGGCTCTCCTCTTCTACAGAAGCTTCGAGTTCTGAACTCATCACCTTACATACGCTGGCAATGACATCATTCTTCTTAGCCAAATTGATGAGGCGGACACCCTGTGTAGCACGACCCATGATACGGCAATCGGCAACAGCAAGACGAATCACGATTCCACTCTGATTGATAATCATGAGGTCGTTATCATCGGTTACGTTCTTGATAGCTACCAGACGACCGGTCTTTTCTGTAATGTTAAGAGTCTTCACACCCTTACCGCCACGGTTGGTTACACGGTAATCTACTACGTCAGAACGCTTACCATAACCCTGCTCGCTGACAACCATCACGGTTTCCTTCTCAGGATCATTGACTACAATCATACCAATCAAAGCATCATCACCCTCATCGAGACGCATACCGCGAACACCGGTAGAAGTACGTCCCATGGTACGGATCTGATTCTCATCAAAACGAACGGCACGACCGTTTCTGTTGGCAAGAATCAACTCGTTATGACCATTTGTCAAACGAACATCTACCACCTCATCACCCTCTACGATGTTGATAGCAATCACACCGTTAGTACGTGGACGTGAATATGCCTCGAGACATGTCTTCTTCACTGTACCGTTCTTGGTAGCAAAGACAACATAGTGATTATTGATAAATTCGGCATCATTCAAGCCTCTCAGGCGGAGGAATGCATTTACCTGATCATCATTCTCGATATTGAGGAGGTTCTGGATAGCACGACCCTTTGAATTGCGGTCGCCCTCTGGAATCTCATAGCACTTGAGCCAGTAGCAACGTCCCTTCTTGGTAAAGAACAGCATGGTCTGGTGCATAGTTGCAGGATAGATATACTCAGTGAAGTCCTTATCACGAGTACGTGCACCCTTAGAACCTACACCTCCACGAGCCTGTTCACGGAACTCTGACAATGGAGTACGCTTGATATAACCAAGGTGACTCACGGTAATAACCACAGGATCATTTGGATAGAAATCCTCTGGATTGAACTCATGATCATCTGGCTTAATCATGGTACGGCGAGCGTCACCATACTTTTCCTTCACCTCATTGAGTTCATCCTTCATTACCTTCTTGCAAAGCTCAGGGTCATTCAAGATTTGATTCAAGTAGTCGATGGTCTTCATCAACTCATTGAACTCGTTATGCAACTGCTCCAGACGCAAGCCTGTCAACTGGCTGAGTCGCATGTCTACGATTGCCTTACTCTGCAGTTCATCCAGTTCAAAACGCTTCTCCAAGTTGCGCTGAGCATCAGATGGAGTCTTGCTGGCACGAATGATATGTACTACCTCATCAATATTATCACAAGCGATAATCAGACCTTCAAGAATGTGAGCACGCTCCTGTGCCTTCTTCAACTCGAACTGAGTACGACGGATTGTTACATCATGACGATGATCAACGAAGTACTTCACGCATTCCTTCAAGCTCAAGAGACGTGGACGACCATTAACAAGAGCAATGCAATTCACTGAGAATGAACTCTGAAGAGCTGTCAACTTGAAGAGTTTGTTCAAGAGAACATTGGCATTGGAATCACGCTTTACATCGACAACGATACGCATACCCTGACGACCGGACTCATCGTTCACGTTAGCAATTCCATCAACCTTACCTTCCTTGGCAAGATCGGCAATTGCCATTACAAGCTGCTCCTTGTTAACTCCGTAAGGAATCTCAGTGATTACAATCTTATCATGGCTTTCACCGCTTTCTATTTCGGCAGTAGCACGAACCACAATTCTACCCTTACCTGTCTCGTAAGCATCCTTCACTCCCTGAATACCATAAATAGTAGCACCTGTAGGGAAGTCTGGAGCAGGAATATACTGCATCAAGCCATCAGTATCGATATCAGGATTATCGATATAAGCACAGCAACCATCAATCACCTCGCCCAAGTTATGGGTAGGGATATTTGTAGCCATACCTACAGCAATACCATTACCGCCATTCACAAGGAGATTAGGAATCTTTGTTGGCATGACGGTAGGCTCCTGAAGAGTATCATCAAAGTTGTTCATCATGTCAACGGTCTCCTTATCGAGGTCGTCCATGATGTGTTCACCCATCTTTGAAAGACGGCACTCTGTATAACGCATGGCAGCAGGAGAGTCGCCATCCACAGAACCGAAGTTACCCTGTCCGTCGATGAGAGTATATCGCATATTCCATTCCTGGCCCATACGAACCAAGGCACCATATACGGAAAAGTCACCGTGTGGGTGGTACTTACCGAGCACCTCACCAACAACACGCGCACATTTCTTATAAGGTTTGTCACTGGTGTTTCCAATGCCGAGCATACCGTAAAGAATACGGCGGTGCACAGGCTTGAAACCATCGCGTACATCAGGGAGGGCACGAGCCACGATAACTGACATCGAATAATCGATGTAGCTCGACTTCATCTCCTCCTCAATGTTGATCTTCATGATTCTATCATGATCCATTGTCTGATTTTCGTCCATTTCTTATATTTATGTATTATTGTTTATTACCATGATTTTAATGGAAAATCGCTCAGAAGGGCATTTATTTGCGTTCTAAGCCGTTTTGCCTCTCCAAAAATCTCGACAAAGATACAAAAAAATATCATACTCAAACGCTTTACAGGCAAAAAAAATGAATCTTTTAGCATTATTTGTCTTTTGAGGAAGAAAAAAAGTTGGCAAGAGGTTTGCAAATACCAAAATTATTTGTAACTTTGCACTACTTTATTAAGAAAGGAATATAGAATATGCAAAATCCATTTGAACATATACAGAAGATTCTAGCACAGTGTGGTGAGAATGTAGCTCGCCTCCATGGCAACAAGATTACGATAGAACATCTAATCTTAGAATTCGTGCGAAAGAATAAAGAGATAAACCACATATTGGAGACAGGATTCAGGGTCGACATCAACGTTCTTGAAAATTCACTCAATCAAGAAATTGCGAAAGAACCAAATTGCGACTCAGAAGAATCAGAACTGGGAACTCCTTCTTTGGACGCAACAGCTTCCGAGCTGATGCGTAGTGCAATTAAGGAGGCTTATATCTGCGACAATTCACCTTATGTGGAGCCTAAGCATGTACTTCTGGCTCTGCTGAAACAGAACAATAATCCTATTTCCAATTTGCTTTCAGGCAATGGAATCACCTACGATAGTCTCAGAGATTATCTGAAAACCCAGAACAGGAAAGCGGATGATGAAGCAAAACATCAGGCAGAAGAGATTGCTGAGGCTGAAGATTCAGAAATGGAACATGGAGAGATTACTGAAACAGACATAGAGGATACTCATGCAGAAAGTGAGTTGGCTGTAGATGAAAACAACGAGAATGACGAAGTTGAAACAGAAGAAGATATGGAACAGAAAAGTAAACGTCCGAAAGCTAACCTCCTGGATTCAGACGATGAGCCCCTGGACCTCAACAGCAATCCTGAAGACAATAAGAAAACGGCTAAGAAAGAGGAGAAAAAGACAAAGACAAACACTCCTTTCATCGACAAATATGGTCACGATTTAACTCAGGATGCTGCTAAGGGAATTCTCGACCCTATGGTTGGAAGAGAAAACGAGGTACAGAGAGTGATGGAGATTCTGGGACGCCGCAAGAAGAACAATCCTGTTCTCATTGGTGAACCAGGCGTGGGTAAGAGTGCTATCGTTGAAGTGTTAGCCCAACTCATCAAGAACCACCAGTCTGCCCCACTCCTCTTTGATAAGCGTGTCATCAGTCTCGATCTTACGGGTCTTGTCGCAGGCACTAAATATCGCGGTTCCTTCGAAGAGCGTATCAAGGGAATCGTGAACGAACTGGAGACGCACCCGGAAATAATCCTCTTCATCGATGAGATTCATACGCTCATCGGTGCAGGAGGAGCTGAAGGAGCCATGGATGCAGCCAACATCCTGAAACCGGCTCTGGCTCGTGGAGTAATACAATGCATCGGTGCAACAACATTGGATGAATATCGCAAGAGTATTGAGAAAGACGGTGCACTGGAAAGACGATTTCAAAAGATAATCATCAATCCGACAACGCCAGAGGAGACACTGCGGATACTTCATAACATCAAGAACACCTATGAGAAATTCCATGAGGTTACCTATAGTGATGAAGCATTGGAAGCATGTGTGAAACTGACTGACAGATATGTTACTGACCGTTTCTTCCCAGACAAGGCCATAGATATTCTTGACGAGGTCGGCTCGCGCGTACATCTTAAGAATGCAAGCATTCCCGATGACATTCTGGAATTGGAGCATAATATAGAAGTATTGATTACAAATAAGCAAAATGCTGTAGCGAATCAAAACTATGAATTGGCCGCTGCTTATCGTGACCAGCAAGCCCAAATGGAGAAGATGCTGACTCGTGCCAGAGAAAAATGGCAAAACGGTGAAAGCGACAGTCATCGCACACCAGTAGAAGTAGATGACATTACTGCCGTGGTGAGTAAAATGACTGGTGTTCCGGTACAACGTATGGCTGAGGCTGAGAATAGCAGACTCTTGAAGATGGCAGAAAAATTGAAGAGTAAGGTCATCGCACAAGATAATGCCGTAGACAAGATTGTAAAAGCTATACAGCGCAATCGTATCGGCTTGCGAGATCCAAATCATCCTATAGGAGTATTCATGTTCCTGGGTCCTACAGGTGTTGGAAAGACATATCTGGCAAAAAAACTTGCTGAAGAAGTTTACGGAGATTCCAGTGCACTGATCCGCATAGACATGAGCGAATACGCTGATGAGTTCAACTCATCCAGACTGGTAGGTGCACCTCCGGGATACGTAGGATATAATGAAGGTGGTCAACTTACCGAGAAGGTTAGACGCAAGCCTTACAGCATCGTCTTACTCGATGAGATAGAGAAAGCTAGCGGCAAGATTTTCAACATGCTTCTGCAGGTACTTGACGAAGGTAGACTCACAGATGGCAACGGCCGTCTCATCGACTTCCGCAATACCATCATCATTATGACTTCGAATGCAGGAACCCGTCAGCTAAAAGAGTTCGGCAAGGGTGTCGGCTTCAAGTCTGGCAGCATAGGAAATGTTGCCACCATGTCGGATACGGACAAGGAATACGCCCGCAATGTGATACAGAAGAGTCTGAGCAAGCAGTTTGCACCGGAATTTCTGAATCGCCTTGACGAGATCATCACCTTCGATCAGCTCGACATCAATGCCATCAAGCGAATCATTGACCTGGAACTCAGTTCGCTCATCAAGCGCATCAACGATATGGGTTATGGCTTCCAGATAACAGAAAAGGCAAAGCAGCTGGTTGCCGAGAAGGGGTATGACGTGCAGTTTGGTGCTCGTCCATTGAAGCGCGCCATCCAAACCTATATAGAAGATGGAGTCTGCGAACTGCTGATGCAGGGTAAATTGGAAAAAGGAAGCATCATCAATGTCGGGAAATGCCCTGGTAAGGATGAGTTGACTTTCAAATAAAAAAGGAAGAATCAATAACACTTCATTAAAAACATAAAGCGAAGCCCCTGTGCCTAAAAGAAGAGCACAGGGGCTTTACTTTTTAAAGTATCATTCTACAAGCTATTATTAAGCGCCATCAAGGCAAGTACAGCCTCATTGTATTCATTGATAACATCAGCTTGTTTCATTCTCATATCGATTGCCTCGTTCAAGGCATTCACATATTCCACATAATTGATTTCACCATTCTCATATTCCGTGGTACTCAGACGAACTATCTCATTGGCTTTATCAATATTCTCTCCGTTGTAATATTGCAACTTCTTCGTAGCATTCTGCAAACGGTTATACCCCAACCGGTAATCACGTTCTTTCTCGCGGCGTTCCTGTTGCATATTCAGTTCTGCCAGCTCCCGGTCTTTCCTTGCAGCCTTCACCTTGGCCTTGGTTGCCCCATAAAAAAGAGGTACACCCACACCAATTTCAAAACCGAAGAAATTACCCTCTGTAAAACGCTGACGGTCGATATGATATGGATCCCAACTGGAAATCAGCAACTGCGAACGCAAAGCCAGAGAAAGCGAAGGCGCATAACCGGTCTTTGCACTTTTTATCTCCTGATCGAGTACCTTCAGGCGGTCCTGCTGATACTGGGCATCAGCCGTCTGCTGGTAATTAAACGAACTACTGATTGATGAATCCAATATGATAAGATGAGACTCTGACGGCAATATAGGCTGGTCAGAATTCAGCAGATTCATCAAAATCATCTGCTGATTTTCTGCCTCCGACTTCACGTTTCTCATCTCCACCTGATTCTCATCACGCAGACGCTCTGAGGTAAGTACTTCCAACTGGCGGGTTTCTCCCGCCTTGTATCGTTTGCCGGCAATATCACAATAACGATTCAGTATAGAATCAAGACGTTGAAGAATACTCAGACGATAGGTCTGATACAGCATCGCATAATAAGTAGAAGCGATTTCCTGCTTCAACTGTTGCCTGGACACATTCAATCTGCTCTTTTCAGCCTGCGTCTCTGCTTTCAACTGTTTCTTCCTAGCTGCATAGACAGTAGGAAATTCGATGCTCTGTGAAAAGGTAAGTCCATTATCAGTATCACCGCTCGAAGCAGGATTCTGAGAGAAAGCCACCTCGGTTTTATCTACATCCCAAGCTGTACCTTCCATTACCTTGGCACGTTCTATCGTTTTTCTCCCTGCCTGAAGCGAGAGATTCTGCTGTTCAGCCAGATCAAAACACTGCTGCAAAGTCATTTTCTTCCCAGGCAGACTCGCATCAAAAAACTGGGCATGGACTGTTCCTGGCAGCAGCAATGTCATGACCGAGAATATTACCTTTCTAAATGTTCCTATATACTTCTTCATGATAAGTTATTTTTTAGTAAAAGTCTTGTAGATGGCTGGCAACACAAGCAATGTGAGCAACGTACTTGTTATCAAGCCACCTATCACTACAGTAGCCAACGGGCGCTGCACCTCTGCACCATCGCCCTGCGAAAGTGCCATTGGCAAGAAGCCCATAGAAGCAACAAGAGCTGTCATTAAGACAGGGCGCAAACGAACCATACAACTCTCGATGATGCGATGATGAATCACTTCAGAGAGATTGGCAGAAGTGTTATCAGGCGAAGCCTTCTCTTCACGCTGCATCTGATTCATCTGTCCGATGAGTACAATGCCATTGAGAACTGCCACACCAAAAAGAGCAATGAACCCAACACCAGCCGAAATACTAAACGGCATTCCCCTGAACCATAAAGCCCAAACACCACCGATTGCTGCCAAAGGAATGGCAGAGAACACGAAGAGCGACTCTCGAACATTCTTGACCGTAGCATAAAGCAGCAGCAAGATGATGACAAGCGCTATCGGTATTACCACCATCAAACGCTGCGTTGCACTCCGTAGGTTTTCAAACTCGCCACCATAATTATAATAGTAGCCCTCCGGCAGTTTCAACTTTTCATCAAGAATCTCCTGTATATCTTCAACGGTACTCTGCACGTCTCTCCCCTTTACATTGAATCCCACATAGATGCGACGGACTCCATTTTCATGAGACACCTGTGCCGGAGCAGGTTCGTATACAATATCAGCTACCTGAGAAAGAGGAATCTTAGAACCATCAGCCAATGGAATACTCAATTCCTGCAGGGACTCTGCATTACGCTGAGAAGGATCCATACGAAGCACAACATCAAACTTCTTGTCACCTTCATAAAGTGCACCAGCTACTGCACCAGCAAAGGTGGTTTCCAAGACCTGATTGATTTCATCTACACTCACTCCATAAGAAGCCATGCGTTCATGATTGTATTTCACCTGAATCTGAGGCAAACCCGATACTTCCTCCACAAAAATGCCACTCACACCCGGTACACGCTCTATCAACTTCTTTACCTTTCCGGCTTCAGAAGTCAAAACATCAAGGTCTTCACCGAAGATTTTGATAGCCACGTCCTGCTTGATACCCGTCAGCAACTCATTGTTACGCATCTGTATAGGTTGCGAAATCTCAGCTTCCAAACCAGGAATCGCCTTCAAGGTCTCCTCCATCTTCTCCATCAACTCTGGAGTAGTTTCTGCCGATGTCCATTCCGTCTTCGGCTTGAGGGCAATCATGATGTCAGCTCGTTCTACAGGCATCGGGTCTGTAGGAATCTCTGCACTACCAATGCGGCTCACCACCTGTTTGACTTCTGGATACTGCGCCTTCAGCAGTTTCTCTGCCTTGGTACAACTCTCCACCATCTGAGAGAGCGAAGTACCTTGGGACATACTCATCTCTACGGCGAAATCACCTTCTTCCAAACTAGGAATAAACTCACCTCCAAGGAATTTAAAACCAACGATACTCACACAGAACAATCCGATAGCGGCAGTAATGACATCTTTATTGCGCGCCAACACCCAGTCAAGGACAGGTCGATACCAACCTTGGAGTTTCTCTATCATCTTATCAGAGAAAGTCTTTCGGTTATGTACCTTGCGACTCAACAACAACGAGCTGACCATTGGTACATAGGTAAGCGAAAGAATGAAAGCGCCAAGGATGGCGAAGAAAACAGTCAGCGCCATCGGACGGAACATCTTGCCTTCAATCCCAACCAAGGTCATCAGCGGAATATACACTATCATAATCATGATTTCACCGAACGCAGCACTCTGTCGGATGCGTGAAGCTGAAAAATGCACCTCTTCATCCATCTGCTTCTGTGTAAGAGCAAATGGAATATTCTGTCCGCCATTCTGACTTTGAGCCAGATAAGCAGCCCTCACTTCTGGCTGCGAAAAATGCCCTGTATTAATATGTGTTACTACCGCCTCAACAATAATAACGGCTGAATCCACTATCATTCCAAAGTCGATAGCTCCGAGCGACATCAGATTTCCATCAATACCAAAAGTCTTCATCATACCGAATGCAAAGAGCATACTGAGCGGAATCACACTGGCTACCACCAAACCAGCACGCCAATTACCCAAGAAGATAACCAGCACAAAGATAACAATGAGTCCACCTTCTATCAGGTTTCGGGCAATGGTACCCTCTACTCTATCCACCAGGTTGGTACGGTCAATGAATGGCTCTATCACGACGCCTTCCGGCAGAGATTTCTGAATCTGCTGAATGCGCTCCTTCACATTCCGACTTACTTCCTGAAAGTTTTCGCCTTTCAGCATGATGGCGATACCAGCCACAACCTCACCTTCTCCATTGCGGGTAACAGCACCAAATCTCGTCGCATGTCCTAACTGAACCTTAGCTACATCGCTCACCTTAACCGGTGTACCACCAACTGTCTTCACCGTGATATTGGCAATATCCTCCAAACTCTTGACGGTTCCGATACCACGGATATAATATTGGTTGGCATTTTCTTCTATATAACTGCCACCGGTATTGGCATTGTTCTTTTCCAGCGCATCAAACACTTCGCTAACGGTAATATTGTTGGCATTCAGCTGGTCAGTATTCACTGCCACCTCATATTGCTTCACATAACCGCCCCAACCACTCACTTCTGCAACACCGGGAGTTCCCGAAAGTTGCTTTCTTACTATCCAGTCCTGCAAAGTGCGCAATTGCGTAAGCGAGTATTTATGCTCATATCCTTCCTTGGCTCTTACCGTATAATGGTAGATTTCACCCAATCCGGTAGCAATAGGTCCCATCTCTGTATCGGTATTCTTTGGCAACTCTTTCTCTATCTGAGTCAGCACCTGACTCACCTGCGAACGAGCCCAATAAATATCTGCTTGATCATCAAACACCAAAGTGATGACAGAGAGACCACTACGCGAAATACTTCGACGCTCCTGAAGCCTAGGAATATTGGCGAGCGCCATTTCCACAGGAGTGGTAACATATTGTTCCACTTCCTGCGCTCCGAGAGAAGGGGCTTGGGTTATCACCTGTACCTGATTATCGGTAATATCAGGAGTAGAATCGAAAGGAAGATGAACAAGCGACCAGATGCCCCATACCATTAGGGCTATAGAGAGAACTCCAATCACCAGCTTATGGCGAATGGAATAAGTAATCAATTTCTGAAACATAAGCTTTAATCTAAATTCTTTTACTGTCAATTAATGATTCATCAACTAAAGCTTAGTGAGCATGTTCACCATGTTCGCCTGTAAGCGATGCGAGATAAAACGCATTGTCGGTAACAATCTTCTTGCCTGCCTTCAGATGGTCGCAAAGCTTCACTTCTGTAAATCCACCGCCTGTAACGCCAGTGCTAACCTCATGTCGGGAGAAACTATACTCACCCTTCTTTGGTTCTCCATTGAGAGCAAAGACATACTGCTTACCATCGGTAGAAACAATTGCTTCAGAAGGCAAGGCAAGACATCTCTGTGAACCAGTAGCAATCTGTCCACTCACATACATACCATCAAAGAGCTTGATATGATTGATACGACTTGTTTTCAATGACGCATCATCCATTTTTACATGAACAGCAACAGATTTCGAACCGTCGTTAAAGTATTGGTTCATACCATAAACTGTACCAGACAGCTTGACTCCAGGCTGATTGGTCAAAGAGAAAGTTACACGATTACCCACCTTCACCTTGGCCAAATCTTTCTCAAAAACATTCAGATCGCATTCCACTGCCTGAGTATTGCGAATTTTCATCAGTGGAGTCTGCATATCTGCATAACTACCCAGACTTGCCGTCAACTGACTGACAACACCGGAGATAGGTGCACGAAGAGGAAAAGCCGTAGTAAACTTACCTTTGGCAACAGCCGAAGTAGAAATGCCCATCTGAGCGAGTTGTCTGCCAATACCCAAAAGATTGGCATGAGCCACTTGGTAATCTTTCCGGGTCTGCTGTAAGGTGCGCTTCACACCTGCTCCCTGCTTACTGAGCAGAAGTTGGCGCTCCAAATCAGCCTTGGCAAGTTCACACTCCTTGGCAGCAGAGTAATACTCACGCTGAAGACTTACCACATCTGTATTTTCAACAGTAGCAACAACTTGTCCTCTATGAACAAGCTGCCCTTCTTTTACAAAAATAGATTTCACGATACCGCCCATCAAGGAGGCAACATCACCCATCGCCTGTGCACGCAGTACAAGCGATCCTTTTGCTTCTATAGTGGCATCCATCTCGCGCTCCACAGCCTCACCCATCTTCAAATCTACGGTGCTGACCTGCTTGGCTGTCAACGGAATATGATCAAAATCCACTTCTACATGCTCATGCTCCTCATGTGCATGAGCCTCTGAACCGGTCTGTTTCGCAAAGAAAGCGAATCCAGCCCAGGCTATCGCCGTAACGGCGACAATCAAAATTACTCTTTTCATGTTTGTCTTTTCTTCTATTTTATAATTCTACACAACAATTTCACACAACGAATCTTATCAAAAATCCGTTGGCAAAAGTACACAAAAAATCTTGCAACTCAGTTGCATTCGAATCTTCAAACCGATTTCTGCAACCAAGTGGCAAACTTGTAAAATCATAAAATAGAAGGAGGTCCCCGTCTGCTATAGACTGCCGCCAGTTCCTCAGAAAGAGGAGAAGCAGCCACATGCTGCCATCTCACTGGAATGAGTGAGAGACGAGGGAGGGTTAAAAGGGAAGGACAAGACAAGACCACAAACTGATGGTTCTCATCTACCAGCAACTTGCGGATATTCTTCACCACCTTGGAATTGACTACAAACTGATGCATTTGACGAACGCTACAGTTCTCACGATCACCTTCGCTCTCCTGATCATGATGCTCAGTATGCTCATCATTGATATTGCCGTCCTGCTCACATTGTTCTTCTACCATACAGATACGCCCTTTGTGGTGATGATGTGTCATCACCGTAGATAGCATGATACTCATGGTGGCTATCCAAAGACAGAATATGTACAGTATTCTTTTCTGCATACTTTATTTTTGCGCAAAATTACAGAAAAAAAGGTTAACCACCAAGAATAACAGATGTTTTTATAGCATTTTTTCTTAAAAAAATAAAAAGGCCTATACCCGAATCAAAATTATAGGCGCATTTATAAGTATTATTTCGTAACTTTGCAATCAAAATTAGTACAAATATAGAAATGAAAAAAATTTTTGCAGTTTTACAATTACTCCTAGTAGTAATGTTGGCGCAGGCGCAGATGGTGAACCCAGTCAAGTTCTCTACTTCGCTCAAGACCAATGGTACCGCAATAGCGGAAATCGTTTTTAATGGTAAAATCCAATCGGGATGGCATGTCTATTCTACAGGATTGGGAGCAGACGGACCTATCTCAGCTACTTTCAATGTCAACAAGATGGATGGTGTAGAGTTGGTTGGCAAACTTCAAGCTCGTGGTAAAGAGATTAGTAAGTTTGACCCACTCTTCGAGATGAAGCTACGTTATTTTGAAGGCAGCGTTACCTTCGTTCAGAAAGTGAAGTTCGTCAAGCCAAACTACCATATCGATGCATACGTTGAATACGGTGCGTGCAGCGACCAGAATTGCCTTCCTCCTAGCGAGGCAAGTTTCAAGAAGAGTGGAAAATCTCCAGCAGTAGATGGCAAGGCTGAGACTGACAGTAAGGAAGCTACCAAGGCTAACGGTCCTGAAGTCATTGATGCCGTCATGGCCAACACCGACTCTTCTTCACTTCAGGGAGTAGCTGAAAAGATGGACAGTACAGCCAATATCGATGCTGCATTCTCTGTAGATAGTGATGACGCAAAGGCCTGGTGGGCTCCGGTAGTAAAAGAGCTTCAGGCTTTCGGTGGCAATAACGACATTGCAAGCCACTCACTCTTCTATATCTTTATCATTGGCTTTGTAGGCGGACTTCTAGCACTTGTCATGCCATGTATCTGGCCTATCATCCCTATGACTGTAAGCTTCTTCCTCAAACGAGCTAAGAACGATAAGAAAAAGGGTATTCGCGATGCTTGTACATACGGATTGAGCATTGTTGTCATCTATTTGGTTCTCGGCCTTGCCGTTACAGCCATTGCAGGTCCTAGCACCTTGAATGCACTCAGCACCAGTGCTGTGTTCAATATCATCCTCTTCCTGCTCTTGGCAGTTTTCGCCTTCTCTTTCTTCGGATGGTTTGAAATCAAATTGCCAGACAGTTGGGGAAATGCCGTAGACAGCAAGGCTTCCAGCACTACAGGTATGATCAGCATCTTCCTGATGGCGTTCACACTCGTGCTCGTAAGTTTCTCTTGTACCGCTCCTATCATCGGATTGCTTTTAGTACAGACTGTTACTTCTGGCGATTGGCTGGCTCCTACCATCGGTATGTTTGGTTTTGCCCTTGCTTTGGCACTTCCATTTACCCTCTTCGCCTTGTTCCCATCATGGTTGAAGTCTGCTCCTAAGTCAGGCTCTTGGATGGAAACCGTAAAGATTGTACTCGGCTTTATCGAGTTGGCATTCTCATTGAAGTTCCTTTCTGTTGCAGATTTGGCATACGGCTGGCACATCCTCGACCGTGAGGTATTCCTCTCTCTCTGGATTGTCATCTTCGGTCTCTTGGGTCTATATCTCATCGGCAAGTTGAAGTTCCAGGTTGACGCCATTGGTGGCGACATCCAGAAGCCTATGCCTGTACCTTGCATCATGCTCGGTCTCTGCTCTTTGGCTTTCTCTGTATATATGATTCCAGGACTTTGGGGTGCACCTTGCAAGGCTGTCAGCGCTTTCGCTCCACCTATCAATACACAGGATTTCAATCTCAATACCAAGACTGTAGAACCTGCTTACAAGGACTACGAAACCGGTATGGCAGCAGCTAAGGCAGCAGGTAAGCCAGTACTCATTGACTTCACAGGTTTTGGCTGCGTAAACTGCCGTAAAATGGAAGCATCAGTATGGACAGATCCTACTGTAGCAGACATTTTGACAAAGGATTACGTCCTCATCTCTCTTTATGTAGATGACAAGACTCCGTTGCCTCAGCCAATGGAAGTAGAATTCAATGGCGAGAAGCGTACACTCCGCACAATCGGAGACAAGTGGAGCTATCTGCAGGCAAGTAAATTTGGTGCCAATGCCCAGCCTTTCTACGTACCAGTAGACAACGATGGCAAGCCTTTGAATGCAGCATTCAGCTTCAAGGAGGACGTCAGTGCCTATCTCGATTTCCTGCACAAGGGACTTGAGAATTACAGAAAATAATCTGGAATTATAGATTACCAGCAAATAATCTATAAATATATATATTGAATTTAATTGATTACAATGATGAACAACAAGGAAGTTCCGGTACTCCTACTCACAGGTTACCTTGGCAGTGGTAAGACCACACTGCTAAACAAAATTTTGGCAAATAAGAAAGGTATCAAATTCGCAGTTATTGTGAATGACATTGGTGAGGTCAACATTGATGCAGCACTCATAGAGAAAGGTGGCGTAGTGGGTCAGAAAGATGACTCGCTCGTTTCATTGCAGAACGGTTGCATCTGCTGCACGCTCAAAATGGACTTGGTTGAACAGTTGAAGGAAATCGTAGACATGAAGCGCTTTGACTATATTGTAATCGAAGCTAGCGGCATCTGCGAGCCAGCTCCTATTGCCCAGACCATCTGCTCTATCCCATCATTGGGACCTCAGTATATCAAGAATGGTATCTTGCGTCTCGACAGCATTGTAACCGTCGTAGATGCTCTCCGCATGAAGGATGAGTTTGCAAACGGTTCTGATTTGATGAAGTCAAATCTTGACGAGGAAGATCTTGCATCGCTTGTTATCCAGCAGATAGAGTTCTGTAATATCATCCTCTTGAACAAGGCTGCAGAGGTAGAGCCTAAGGAGCTGGAACATCTCAAGCAGATTATCCGTGCCATACAGCCTAAGGCAGAGATCTTTGAATGCAACTATGGTGATATTGATCTCGATTTAATCGTGAATACCCATAAGTTTGATTGGGAGGCTGTAGCTACATCTGCTGGTTGGATTCAGGAGATAGAGGCTGAAAGAAATGGCGAGGAAGATGAACATGAGGAACATGAACATCATCATCACGATGATGAACATGAGCACCATCATCACGATGACCATGACCACGATCATGACCATTGCCACCATCACCACGATCACGACCATGACCATGAAGGTGGTGAGGTAGAAGAATACGGAATCGGAACCTTTGTATATTATAGACGTAAGGCATTCGATCTATCTCTCTTTGATGAATTCGTAGCCAGAAAATGGCCTCGTGACGTAGTACGTGCCAAGGGTATCTGCTATTTTGCTGACGAACCTGACATGTGCTATGTATTCGAACAGGCAGGACAGCAGAAAACTGTAAAGCAGGCAGGACAATGGCTCGCAACGATGCCAGCTGACCAATTGGCTGAGCTTCGCAGAAACAACCCTCAACTGGAGAAGGAATGGGATGACAAGTATGGTGACCGAATGATAAAAATCGTATTTATCGGCCAGCACATCAAAGAGCAGAAGGATGCCATCATCAAGGAGCTCGATAAATGTTTGAGCTTGTAGCAACATGCTAGGGCATCTTTGAAGACTATAGTTTCAGAATTTGAAGCTATAATAGCCTCAAAATAGAGAAAAAAGGAGAAAAATCGACACATTGGTGTAGTTTTTTCTCCTTTTTCGCTTTTATTTCGTTTTTTTTTGTTAAATTTGCAGCGGATTTAATATAATAGCAGCGTAGTTAATATAATAAAAGAAAAGATAATATGAAGACTGACTTCAGACCTGCATACAAAAAAGATTTTGAAGCTTGCTGGAATGTCATAGACCAGGCAAGAAAACTCATGATTGCTTCTGGAAGACACCAGTGGACTAACGATTATCCGTCTGTTAAAGACATTCAAAACGACATAGACAATGGTAATGCTTTTGTCATCACGGTTGATGACCAAGTAGCTGTCTATGGTGCCGTCATGCTGAACGGAGAACCACAATATGACTTCCTTAAAGGAGAATGGCTAACGAATGGAGATTACTATGTAATTCATCGTTTCGCTACTTTGCCGATGTTCCAGAGAGAAGGATTGGCTCGAATCTTTATCGATAAGGTTAACAGCCTTTGCGAAGTAGAAAAAGTACCAAGTATCAAGGTTGATACCAATCATGACAACTTACCTATGATAAATCTTCTCTCTTCAATGGGATTCTGCATCTGCGGACAAGTAAACTACGGAACGAGAGGTATGAGATTTGCATTTGAAAAAACGACTATGGAAATTGAAAAATAATGAACGATAAAATATCACTTATGAGAAGCTTGGTTGAACGACTCAATCAAGCTTCTCTTGCTTATTATAATGGTGAAGGCGAACGGATGACCGACTACGAGTGGGACGCCATGTTCGACCAACTGAAAAAACTGGAAGAGGAAACTGGTGAAATACTACCCGACTCCCCTACCAATAAAGTTTCTGAAGACCAGATTGCCGGTCAGAAAGAAGAGCATGAATTTGCAGCACTATCCCTTGCAAAGACAAAAAAGGTAAGCGATCTCGTCAAGTGGGCTGAAGATCGCCCGATATGGATTTCCTGGAAGCTGGACGGTCTGACTTTGGTGGTAACTTACGATAACGGTAGTCTCAGCAAGGTGGTAACACGTGGTAATGGACATATCGGCACCAACATCACCCACCTGGCTCCAGCTATCAGTGGTATTCCAGCAACAATCAAGGAGAAGGGTCATCTTGTTGTACGTGGTGAGGCAGTCATCTCCTATGCCGATTTCGAACAGTTCATCATTGAGAGTGAAGGCGACTATGCCAATCCTAGAAACCTGGCATCAGGCTCCCTCTCACTGAAAGATGTAGAAGTGGTTAAGCAGCGCCATATACAATGGATTCCATTTACACTGGTATATACCGAGCATGAAATCACATCGTGGGGAAAACGTATGCAGTTATTGGAAGACCTGGGACTACATCCTGTGGAACGACAGTTGATAGAGCATCCTACGGAAGACCACATCCTACAGGAAATTGATGTCTTTACCAAAAAGGTAACCAACAAGAAAAATCCATTTCCTGTCGATGGTCTGGTTATCTGCTACGATGATACCGTGTATGGTGCTACAGGTTCTGTCACGGGCCATCATGCAACCAGAGCTGGCTTTGCCTTTAAATGGCAAGATGAGCATGCAGATACAGAATTAGACCATATCGAATGGTCGTGTGCTGCAAATACCATCACGCCTGTTGCCGTTTTCAAGCCAGTAGAGTTGGAAGGAACCACTGTGCAACGTGCATCTCTCTGCAATGTAAGCGAATGTGAGCGCTTGGGTATCGGTGGTAAGGGGACGAAATTGCAGGTGATTAAAGCAAATAAGATTATTCCTAAAGTGATTCATGTCACTGAAGCTATAGGAACTTTCGAAATACCTGAGTTCTGTCCGGTTTGCCATGCTGAAGCCAAAGTACAGAAAAGCGAGAGCGGTACAAAAACCCTACATTGTACAAACCCACATTGTGCAGCAAAGCAACTGAAGAAATTTGCCAGATTCGTCAGCAAAGAAGGTCTCAATATCGAAGGGATTTCAGAGCAGACTATCTGGAAATTCGTAAATGAAGGATTAATAAGCGAATATGCAGATTTCTATAAACTCAGAGAACCTGAGAAAGTCTTTAAAATTTCTAACTTTGAAGGCTTTGGCAAGAAAAGCGTCAGCAATTTACTGAACAGTGTAGAAAAAAGCCGTCATACCGATGGTCGTCATCTTCTCTATGCGCTCAACATTCCCCTTTGCGGTGGCGATGTTGCCAAGAAATTGATAGAGCGCTACCCGTTAGAGGAATTGATAGATATAGCCCAAAACAGCACCAGCTTGTTTGGTGATGACTTTGCTGACATTGATGGCATTGGACCGGAAAAAAGTGCTAAGTTCATCAACTGGTTCCATGATGCAGACAATAGAGCTCATGTAGCGCTCCTCCTTCCACATCTCGTCATCGAGAAGCAGGAGCCTATAGAAAAAGGTACGAAGTGTGATGGTTTGACATTCGTAGTTACGGGAGATGTACATCATTATAAAAATCGCAATGAGCTGAAAGCATACATCGAGAGCCAAGGTGGAAAAGTGACTGGCAGTGTGAGCAAGAGCACACATTATCTCATCAACAATGATGCAGAATCACAAAGTTCAAAGAATAAGAAAGCGCATGAATTGAATATTCCTATCATAACCGAAGAGCAATTCATTGCACAATTTGGAGAAGAATAAGAAAAGAGCATCTCGTGAAAACGGGTATTCCCTTATTGTTATCAAGACGCCCTGTAAGGACAAAAGCATGAAAATGAAAGCCTTTGCCTTTACAGGGCGTATTATTTCTTCGGATAGTGAATCATACAACTTTCACTCATCCCCCTTCAGCTGGTATAAACACAAATGTTATTTTGCCTTTTTCTTTTTCAATTCCAACTTTGGAATCTTGACCTCCTGTCCACTCTTAATAGTAGAGGTACCATTAAGAGCCTCAATATAACATTCCATACCAGGACCTAAATATCGCTTGCTGAGTGTAGCCATTGTCTGATGCTCGCCAACAGTTACTACCTGGTCTACACCTACGATACGATAGGCACCAGTACGAACCCTTGGGTCACTGTCATATTTATCTGACACTACCTTTGCATGTTCAGCTGCCTTATCCTGCTTTTTATCTGTTGCAGACTTCTTTTTGAGTTCTGCAGACTTTTCATCAGCTTTCAAGTTCTTTACAGAGATTTCTTTATCTACAGCAGCCGATTTTAATGAATCGGCTCTTTCTGCAGCCTTAATGGCATCATTTGCCTTTGCCATACGCAAACTGTCCTGTCTTGCTTTTTCCTGAAGAAGTTGCTCTTGACTCTTCACATTAGCAGGCTTCGCTACGACATTCTTATCCGTCTTATATTGCGCCAATTGCAATTCAAGATGATCACGTTGAGCTGCCATCTGCCCGTAATTGAAGGCAAACCATCCCAAGCCTCCTATTAATAATAATAAGGTGAAGCTTGCAATAATCACCACATATTTTGGAATGATGAAATGACGACGACGTATCTCAACTTCATCATCTGCCTCAATTTCTGCATCAGTCTCAGCCTCAATTTTTGCATCGGCCCCAATTTCAGCATCAGTCTCAGCCTCAATTTCTGCATTAGAATTTTCCTCCCTGCTATCTGCCTGAATATCATCTGATACAGATGAAGGAATCTCGTCCGTTGGTACTTTCAGAGAAACAGTTGTCTGCGGTTCAATCGTCGAGTCTTCACCAACCACCACCACACTACTATCTTCAGATGGATTTTCAGGAACATCCAGAAAATCTATAACTCCACTAGTAGCAGGCTCTGAAGAGGAAACAGCTTCAGCCTGTGTAGTTTCTTCTGAAACAACGTCCGGTAAAGGAGTTTCCGTAGGTTCAACAACCTCTATTATAGGCTTAGGTTTCTCAAGAGATTCCTCTTGCTCCTCATCCTCTAAACTATCCTCATATTTCTTATCTATTGACTCGAAATCAACACCGTCGTTCACAATCACAGTCTCAAACTGAGCAAAAGGCTTATTGACAATTTCCTTGAGAATATTATCAGGAGTAAAGGAAATCTTATCACGTCCCTCTATAACGATACGCTCACCCGTATTCACATCTACACTCTCACGTTCCTTCACGGAAGTAACCTTGAAAGTACCGAGCCAGCGCATCTTGACTATCTTATCAGCAGCAAGCCCCTGATGACAGACATCAAACATTTTACGAATAAAAAGTTCTGCCTCAATCTGGCTCAGCCCACTCTTCTCGGCCAATTTATCAGCCAATCCATTCAGACTATTCTTACTCATACAGCATCCCCTCCATTTTTAAGTTTCTCCTTGACAGCAGCTACCGGACGAAATCCTAATACAAGCTTCGGTGGCACCAACTGGCGCTTTTTGGTAGTAGGATTAACCACCACACGCTCCATACGCTTCTTTACCTCAAACGTACCAAAATTGGGGATAGCGACAACCTCGCCATCCTCAAACTCAGTTATCATAGCATCGATAACCTTACGTACCAACTTCTGAGTGTCATCTTGCGAATAACCAGTTTGCTGAGCCAACTCAGCGACAAATTCCTTATTATTCATAAGCCATTTATTATTTCACCACTTCACCATAGAGGTCAAACTCTTCGCTTGCAGTAATCTTAACATTATAGAAACAACCCACACGCAGACGCTTCTCCGTAGCACGAATCAATACTTCTGGATCTACTTCCGGCGAACAGAATTCTGTACGACCTATATAATAATCACCTTCCTTACGGTCGATGATAACCTTTAAGACCTTGCCTACCTTTTCTGCCTCTATATCAGCACTGATGTCCTGCTGAAGAATCATCAGTTCATCAAGTCGGCGCTGCTTCACATCTGCAGGCACATCATCCTCATAATGAGTAGCACTATAGGTTCCCTCTTCTTCAGAATAAGCAAAGGCTCCCATACGCTCAAAACGCTGCTCACGTACAAAATCCATCAATTCGTCAAAGTCTTCCTTAGTCTCACCTGGGAAACCAACCATCAGTGTAGTACGGATATGAATTCCTGGCACACGCTCACGGATAGCCTTCAAGAGATCTATTGTCTCCTGCTTGGACACATGACGGTGCATACGGGAAAGCATGTGATCACTGATATGCTGCAACGCTATATCAAGATACTTGCAGACATTTGGTTTCTCGCGCATCACATCGAGCAGATCCATAGGGAACTGATTAGGATAAGCATAATGCAATCTAATCCATTTCACGCCTGGAATATCAGCCATTTCGCTGATAAGCTCTGTGATATGATGCTTACCATCAAGGTCAACACCATAATAGGTTAATTCCTGAGCAATAATCTGAAATTCCTTAACTCCTTCTGCCACTAACTCCCTAACCTCATTCAAAATCTCCTCCTTAGGGCGAGAAACATGTTTTCCTGTAATGATTGGGATGGCACAATAGGCACAATGACGGTTACAACCCTCTGCTATCTTGACATAGGCATAATGACGAGGAGTGGTAAGATGACGGTGTCCATCGCAGGAAGGAACGTCAGCCTTACCTAATTCCTGAAGTAACTGCTTATAATTGAATTTGCCGTAAAACTTATCAACCTCAGGCATTTCAGCTTCCAGTTCCTTCTGATAACGCTGTGAAAGACAACCCATTACATAAAGTTTCTTCAGTTTTCCTTCTTCCTTAGCCTGGATAAACTCCAGAATGGTATCAATACTCTCTTGCTTGGCATCTTCTATAAAACCGCAGGTATTGATAACGACTATTTCCCCCTGAGGACGCTTTGGGTCATGAGAACAATGATAACCGTTGGCCTCAAACTGCTTCATGAGCAATTCGCTGTCAACCAGGTTTTTCGAACAACCCAAAGTTATAATATCTATCTGATTTTTCTTCATCTATTTTTTCACTACTATTTCTTAAAAAGAGAGTCAACGAACTCACGCTTATTGAAAAGCTGGAGATCTTCCATACCCTCACCAAGTCCAATGTACTTAACAGGTACCTTCAACTGATCAGAGATACCGATAACAACACCACCCTTTGCTGTACCATCCAGCTTGGTGATGGCAAGCGAAGTGATATTGGTAACAGCCGAAAATTGCTTAGCCTGTTCAAAGGCATTCTGACCAGTACTGCCATCAAGAACCAGCATTACCTCATCAGGTGCATCAGGAAGCACCTTCTTCATCACTTCCTTAATCTTCTTCAACTCGTTCATCAGGTTCACCTTATTATGAAGACGACCGGCTGTATCAATCAGAACTACGTCAGCACCGTTAGCCTTAGCACTCTGCAGAGCATCAAAAGCCACACTGGCAGGATCGCTACCCATCTGCTGTTTTACAACAGGCACCCCGACACGTTCGCCCCATATACAGATTTGCTCTACAGCAGCAGCGCGGAATGTATCGGCAGCACCGAGATAAACCTTCTTGCCAGCCTTCTTAAACTGGTAAGCCAATTTGCCAATGGTGGTAGTCTTACCTACACCATTCACGCCAACAACAAGAATAACGTATGGTTTATGATCGCTAGGCAAATCCCAATCATCATTATCATCAGAATGATTCTCAGACAAGAGATTGGCGATTTCGTCACGCAAGATCTGATTGAGCTCTGAAGTAGAAACATATTTATCACGTGCTACACGCTCTTCGATGCGACGAATGATTTTCACTGTAGTCTCTACACCAACATCAGAAGTGATGAGAACTTCCTCCAAATCATCAAGCACATCGTCATCTACGGTCGACTTACCAGCCACCGCACGAGCTAATTTTCCGAAAACACTCTCTTTGGTTTTTTCCAAACCCTTATCGAGAGTTTCTTTTTTCTTATTACTGAAAAATCCGAATAATCCCATTATTTATTTTTTATAGCTATAATTTTCTGCAAAGATACGAAAAAAAATGTATACATCTGCCATTTGAGGCGAAACTTTTCAATTAATTTTTATTTATATTGAAACCTTTAGCCAGTCCACCCTCACTCGTTTCCTTATAAAGAGAAGGCAAATCATGTCCTGTCTGGCGCATCACCTCCACCACTCTATCAAATGAAACACTATGATGACCATCAGAGAAGGAAGCATAGAGATCAGCATCCAAAGCACGGGCTGCAGCAAAGGCATTACGCTCAATACAAGGAATTTGAACCAAACCGCAAACAGGATCGCAGGTCATTCCCAAGTGATGTTCCAAACCCATCTCGGCAGCATATTCTACCTGTGCAGGACTTCCGCCAAAAAGCTGACAGGCTGCAGCCGAAGCCATTGCACAAGCCACACCTACTTCTCCCTGACAACCAACATCAGCTCCACTGATAGAAGCATTCTGCTTCACGATATTACCCACCAATCCAGCCGTAGCAAGAGCACGAAGGATGCGCTGTTCACTCATGTCATGGGCCGTATGCATATGATAAAGTACCGCTGGCAACACTCCACAAGCGCCGCAAGTTGGAGCAGTAACAATGGTACCACCCGAAGCGTTCTCTTCACTTACTGCCAAAGCATACGAATAAACCAATCCTCTACTCTGCAAAGAGGCACGATAGCCCCTTGCCTTGATAAAATAAGTAGCAGCCTTGCGCTGAAGCTTGAGAGGACCAGGCAATACGCCTTCATGATCCAATCCATTACGGATGGACTGTTTCATTGTTTGCCAGACAGTACCGAGGAAATCCCAAATATCACTACCCTCACATTTTTCTACATATTCCCAGAATGCTCGGCCGTTATCATAACACCATTGCTGAATCTCGTGCATGGTATTCAAATCATATATATCTTTAGCCCCCAACTCATCATGGCCATCTGTGCCATCAGAAAGAGCACCACCACCAATACTGTAAACCGTCCACTCTTCAATAATATCACCATTCAGATCTTTACCCACAAACTTCATCCCGTTTGGATGGAAAGGCAGGAAGGTCTGTGGTTCCCAAATGATGTGAACTAACTTATGCGGTCTGAAGACCTCCTCAATAGCAACATCAGTCATGTGCCCCTTACCTGTAGCCGCAAGACTTCCATAGAGGGTAACTTCGTAAGTAGAGGCATTTGCACAACGTTCCATAAACAGCTTTGCAGCACGCTGAGGTCCCATGGTATGACTACTGGATGGTCCCTTACCTATTCTGTACAATTCCTTTAAAGATTTCATCGTAATAATGTTTTTTTCAGTTATTTATAGATTTTATTTCACTTGTGTAGCCTTGAGGATTACTACATCCTCTAAAGGTCGGTCATTATTTTCTTTGTTAGTGGCTACATTCTGAATTTTGTCTACCACTTCCAAGCCTTCCAGCACCTCTCCAAAGACGGTATAGCCGTTATCGAGATGTGGCACACCTCCATGCTTCATATATCCTTGCTGAATCTGCTCAGAAGGAATGGCATAGTTTTTACCCTCGTTCTTCATTTTGTTGACGGTATACTCCATTTGACGTGGAGAGAAATTGCGGCCCCAAGTGATATAAAAATCAGTAGAAGCCGAAGCCTTGGTTGGGTTTTCATCATCTCCTTCACGGGCAGCACAGAGCTGACCACGTTTGTGATAGTATTTAGGATAAATGATTTCAGCAGGCACGGTATAATCAACATCAAACTTTTCAACCTTTCCTGGAGTCACCTTTCGGGTCGAATAGTCACCACCCTGTATCATAAAGTTCTTGATAACTCGCTGGAAGATGCAGCCATTGTAAAATCCGGAATTCACAAGTTTCAGAAAGTTATCTCTATGCTTCGGTGTATCATTATATAACGCCACAAGAATATTGCCCATATTGGTTTCGATCATCACCTGATGACAGGTTGGATCATGAGGAGTTTCCCAAGGCAAGAGTTGCATGGTACTATCCAGAGCTGCCTGGTCCATCAAATTTCCTTTTGAACCCATATTTGCATTTTGAGCATGAACGGCTGTTGCAGTCATCATGAACAAAATAGTGAATAAAGAGAATACTTTTTTCATTTTTTCTTCAATTTTTACCCTTATTTATGTTATCGAGTGCAAAGATAACGATTTTATTCTAAAAAGATGAGTGTTTCTCAAACTTTCTTTATAACTTTGCGTCTGAAATACAACTTTACGTCTTATTTCTTGCTTTTCAGTAGAATTACATGACGGTCATGGCATTCTGAATCTGGGATTTCAGGAATCTGAGTAAAGAATTTATAAAAAACAATATACAATGAATAAGAAAAGACTATATATCCTCTTCATGTCGGCCTGTCTGATGATGACCCATGCATACGCCCAACAAATCAGTTTCGGGCCTTTGCATAGTCTTGACAGTCCTCGTGAAGATTGGATTTTGCCAGGCGATACCATTCTACAGGATGGCAAAAAGATGATTTATAGCGGAAAGCCTATGCAGAACTCCTATGTTCCGTTACGACATATCAATGAATCCGCATCTAATGGACTTGCTCCAACGGCAGTATACAGTTCTGCACAAGATAGCCTTCAGACAAGTCTTTGCCTTTCCAATCCTACCCCAACCGATTTCGGATATGGATGGGGAAATTACGGTTGGGGACTTCATAAAGGACTCAATATGTCGGTTGATCTTTCTGCCTTTGCCACCTTCGGCAAGCATGCGCCTCATCGTGGCGGGTTTACCCAGACGATAGATGCCACCTATCTTACGCCACTCAGTAAGGACGAAAGGTTATGGATGGCATTGGGTGTTTATCTTACCAATACCAATTATGGAGGCGACAGTTATCATGACGGTGGTCTCTATGGCATTTTAGGATATAAAATCAATAAGAATTGGGAGGCTTACGTATATGGTCAACTGAGCGTAGCCAATAATTACAATTCAATCTATGGCAGATATGCCGGTTACGGTCCATACGGATATGGTGCCTACGGTTACGGACCTTATGGTTTTGGAATGCATCCAGGTTATTGGAGCCACGGCATTATGTCAGGAGGTTATGGCATGGAAGTACCGGGAGCCAACGTGTTAGGCGGTGGCATCAGATACACCAATGACAAGAAAACATTCTCCATCGGTCTGAATGTAGAAGGTATCTGGTACGACAATAAAACTCCTTCTTATTTTAAGAAATACGATTATCCTACGCCAAATAATACAGCAAAATAAAAAAAGCGCCCTGAAAAAGCAAGAGCATTAAGTATCAATGCTTCTGCCTTTTCAGGGCGCTTTACCATGCTATATGAATCCCCTTTCTTCAAAGGATTATTCAGCAAGAATCTGAACGATGCGTTCTGCCGATCTTCCATCCCATCTGTCAGGAATACCTGCCTTTTTCCATTCACCATTCAATATCTTTTCCATCGCATTCTGCAATTTTTCAGGGTCCTCTGCCACCAGTTCATTGGTACCCACAGTCACAGTCTCCATGTGCTCGGTATAACTGTTGAGCGTAACACAAGGCACGCCATTGAAGGTTGCCTCTTCAGCCACATTACCGGAATCTGTAATGACGCCCATCGCATGAGCGGTAAGATATGAGAACTCGAGATAACCCTGTGGTTGTACCACCATAATGCCCGACTGATGATCGGCAACATCCTGATAAGCCTTGAATGCCAGAACGAAACCCAATGCCTTGCCACGCAATGGAGCTACGACCTTGATGCCAGCCTTTCGAGCCACAGAATCAACAACTGTGATAAGACTCTTCATCTCATCAATGTTATTGACTATCGCCTTACGATTTAGGGTCAGCACCATATACTTGCCTTCTTCCAGATGCATCTCATCCATCACCGCAGGACGCTGCATGCGCTGCTGTAGGAATCGGATATTGTCGATAAGCACATTACCTACCATATACACCTTGGAAAGCTCAGCTCCCTCTTTATTGGCAATACTGTTATTGGAAATACCAGCGGTAAAGAGAATGTCAGAAAGCCCATCAATCACAAGACGATTGATTTCCTTTGGCATCGTAATATCAAAACTGCGGGTTCCTGCTGCAATATGAGCCAACTGCACGCCCTGCTTCTTGGTTACGATAGCAACAGCCATGGTAGAAGCCAGGTCATCAACAACGATAACTACATCCGTAGGATGATCCTGAAGATAACGCTCGAATTGCGCCATTACCATACCCGTCAGTTCATTCATATTCTCGCAATCCACCTCAAGGAAAACGTCAGGACTCTGAATATCCAAGTCTGCAAAGAGAGACGCTTCCAGTGTTGGATCATCCTTTCTTCCTGTATAAACCAATTGATATTCTACATCAACGCCCGACTTCTGGGCATTGCGAATGGCTCTGATGACTGGTGCCACCTTAATAAAATTAGGTCTGGCACCAGCTACAATACATATATTCTTACTCATTTTTTATAATAAAGTACCGTTTATTAAAAATCAACCTTTAAACAAATCTTTGATACCACCAATAGATCCCATCAGATTAGTAGCCTCATAAGGCAGGTAAACCACCTTATTATCCTTACCCTGAGCCACTTCCTGCATCATGGCAATATACTTCTGGGCAAGAAGATAGTTGGCAGGATTTGTACTCTGCCCCACAGCTTCTGTAATCTTCTGAATGGCAATAGCCTCTGCCTCTGCCTTACGGATACGGGCTGTTGCCTCACCTTCAGCTCTGAGGATAGCCTGCTGTTTGGCAGCCTCTGCCTTGTTGACGATGGCAGCCTTCTCACCCTCAGAAAGCAGACGCTGCTTCTCTTTCTCACCTTCAGAGGTAAGGATGGTAGCACGTTTGTTACGTTCTGCCTGCATCTGCTTCTCCATTGCCTGCAACACGCTTTCCGGTGGAGTAATATCCTGCAACTCTACACGGTTCACCTTGATACCCCACTTATTGGTAGCATCATCCAGTACCGCACGAAGTTTGGTATTGATGGTATCACGAGAGGTCAGGGTCTGGTCCAATTCCATCTCACCTATGATATTACGAAGAGTAGTCTGAGTCAACTTCTCGATAGCATTTGGCAAATTGTTGATTTCATATACACTCTTGAATGGGTCTACAATCTGGAAATACAGCAAGGCATTAATCTGCATCTGGATATTATCCTTAGTAATCACATTCTGTCGGTCGAAATCATATACCTGTTCACGGAGATCAATGCTGTTGGTATAAGTATATCTTCCATTTCTCATAGCCACGATTTCCTTGGCATGATCGATAAAAGGAATGATGATATTGATACCTGGCTTCAAGGTGGCGTAATAACGTCCCAGACGCTCAATGATTTTCGTTTCACTCTGAGGGATGATAACAATGGTTTTCTTAACCACGACAAGTGCGAGCAATACGAGAGCCGCAAGTACATAAATTCCTATGTTCATGACGTTTATGATATTAAGTGAATAATAATGATTTCTATTTTAAAACATATTTTTCCAGAAATGAAGGATTAAGCTTTTTCTACTTTCAGGATGATAGACTCATGTCCCAGCACCCTTACTCGCTGACCCACCTGCAAGTCTTCAGTACTATCAGGAGCCTGTGCCTTCCAGTCATCGCCATCAAGTTTCACGCGTCCGAAACCGCCAGCCACGATGGTCTCACTCACTTCTCCAATCTGTCCAGCCAAAGCATCATAATTGCTCTTTCTGTTATCTGCCCCATGTCTTATTGCCTTTACAAGATGTGGTCTAATCAAGAGAATGCTCAATACCGAGCAAACGGCCCATACCACTACTTGAACCCAGAAGGGAGCATCCATCACGGCCACAGGAATACTGATTAAAGCTCCGATGGCAAAGCACGTAACATAGAAGTCACCCGAAGACAACTCCAGTATAAGGCAGATGAACATGATTACTGTCCAGAACAGCCAAAGATTTTGTGAGATATAATCCATCATAGTTGTTAATATTTAGTGAATACTACTTTCTTCTTTTAGTTGTTTTATGAGTAGGCACCTTCCAGGTTTTCACTGTCTTGGAGGTAGAAGTAGCCGGCTTGTAATACTTCAAAGCCTCTGGCATTTCCTTCTGAAGAGCAGCAATACGCTTGGCGTCCGAATGGTGATCACTGAAGATATCACTCTGGTTGGCGCTCTTACCTTGCGACATGCGCTGCCAGAATGGAATTGCCTGCTGAGGGTCGTAACCTGCCATGGCTGCAAAGATAAGTCCCATGTAATCAGCCTCAGTCTCGTTGTCACGGGAATATTTCAAGTTGCGGAAAGAGAAATACTGTCCGGCTACGGCACTAGCCACATCGCCAACGCCATTACCTACAGCCTGATTCAACACACTACCCACAATAGCAGTACCTACCTGCTGGTTCTGCTGCTTACTCAACTGCTCGGCACTATGCTTAGCCACGGCATGCGCAATTTCATGACCTAACACAATAGCCAGACAAGTCTCATTCTGAGTATAAGGTAACAAACCTTCGAAAACAACAATCTTGCCGCCAGGCATACAAAATGCATTGACGTTTTTATCTTGTACGAGATTAAACTCCCATGCATAATTCTTCACATCATTGGCAAAGCCATTATTCTTCAGGTAAGTTTCTACAGCATTAGCCAACTTTTTACCTACACGCTGCACCATGGCAGTATTGGCAGCGTTTGTCGACTTTTTAGCCGATGCCATATATTTGGTGTATTCCTGATTAGACAAACTCAAGACCTGCTCATCGGATACAGAGATGCGATGAGTTCTACCAGTAAGAGGCACCTGCTGAGTGGTACCACAAGATGACAGCGCAAGAATTGTAACTGCTGTCAAAGCCATCATTTTAATACTTTTCATTTTTACCTATAACATTTTAAAATATTTACACTGCAAATTTAATATATCTTGCTGAAACCACCAAATAATTCAACAAAAAACTAAACAAAAATTCTCATTTATTTCAATAAGGTATGACCTTTTATCCTTCTACCGTTAATATTACCTAAAAATCAACCACCTTTCTTGCTCCTTTCCAAGAATATCATTACTTTTGCGAACGATTATCACGGGGTGCTGAAAATTTGGCTGAGATTATACCCATTGAACCTGACACAGATAATGCTGTCGCAGGGATTCGATATAAGCTTATCATGATAGAGCCCCTATTCCGTGCAACTTCTGCTAGGATTAGGGGCTTTATTCATACCGGACTTTCTCAAGAACAGTTCTCCGTGTTGATTACATATTATTATAGGAGTAAACAACGATGATTATCATTGATGGCGAAAGATAAACATCTTTCTTTTCCCATGATGAATATCATCATAAAAACGAACTGTTATGAAAGTAACTATCAACAACAAAGAGACAGAAACTCAGGCAAAGAACGTAAAGGAACTTGCCCAGGAGCTCGACCTTCCTGCTACAGGTTGCGCTGTAGCCATCAGTAACGAAATGGTGCCACGTGATGAATGGGAAAAACATCTCATCCAGGAAGGTGCCGACATCGTGATTGTGAAAGCTTTCTGCGGAGGATAATCTATAGTTTATAATTTATAGTTTATAGGACTATGGCAAAAATACCTTTAGACAGTTTTCAACTGCAGTTCATCTCTCACCAGAATGAGAGGATGAGTTATCTGGATGGCATCCGTGAGGCCTTGGCTGGCGGATGCAAGTGGATTCAGCTCCGCATGAAGGGTGCCACCGATGAGGAGGTGCGCCCTATAGCCCTGAAGGTCAAGGAATGGTGCAAAGAGCAGAATGCAACCTTCCTCATCGATGACCGAGTACAGCTGGTGAAGGAATTGCAGATAGACGGCGTGCATCTGGGCAAGAACGATATGCCAATAGCCGAGGCCCGCAAGATTCTGGGCGACGACTTCATTATTGGCGGAACGGCAAACACCTTCGAGGATGTGAAGGCTCACTATGAGGCTGGTGCCGATTACATCGGTTGCGGTCCGTTCCGCTTCACCACCACCAAGGAGAAGCTCTCTCCTATCCTCGGGCTTGAAGGATATAAGGAAATCATCCAGAAGATGAAGGCAGAAAATATCGATATCCCAATCGTTGCCATCGGTGGTATCACCAAGGAGGATATCCCCGAAATCATGAAGACGGGAGTTAACGGCATCGCCCTCAGCGGCTGCATCCTCAACGCCAAGGATCCGGCATCAGAAACCCATGACATCATGGAAATGATGAAGGAATTCAAATAGAAAACATTTAAAAATAACAATACAAAAAATGGAAAAATTAGTAATTGCAGGACGAGAGTTCAACTC
>ULYE01003784.1_pt1 | contig 49564 bp, 42 predicted proteins | sample 1961921 | NCBI WGS metagenome assembly ULYE01 (sample SAMEA4835856, study PRJEB28245) | human gut metagenome | biome: gut microbiome; material: fecal sample | place: Denmark | collected 2008 | reverse complement strand
ATTCGGTATAAGCCGACATCGTATGGGCATAGATGGAAATGGGATTACTACGCTCGTTGCCTTCATGGGATGCCCATTGAAGTGTATATTTCTGTAGAACCCCATATCTTCGGCAGAAAGCGTCAGGCCTCTTTTCTTGGCAACATATTGTGAGTCTCGCTCCATGCCACGGAGGGCATCAACGATAGGGAGATGAGTATATGAAGAGATTGCCCTTGCCAATCCTTCATAGAACCTGATGCAGCATACTGCACGCTCGAAAGGGGGCAACTTGTATGAGTGGCAACTTCTTTTGACGTTTGCAAAATTACTCAAAGCAAAATATAATGTGTCCTTCATTGTCACAGAACGTCGCTCATTGGTGTAACGATTCCATCTTCGATAATTCCCGCTTCCATCTTCGCTTTTCCTTATCTTCTCCTAAGAAGTTCTTTCCTTTTACTTTCGTTGTTTCTTCGTTAGTTCTTCGATTGATCTTCGATTGATCTTCGATTGTCGAACGAAGAAACAACGAAGGGAGAACGAAGGACGAACGAGAACCTATCGAGAATCGAGCGAGAACATATCGAGAACTTATCGATAAGCAAAACCCATAATTTTTCTTGATTTTTCGTTGTATGTACATTTACCTATCAGTTTCATGAAGGGGTTGTTAGCTTCACCATGTGTTAACTGTTAACGCGTAACTCAATGAAAATTTAAGTGTTGGTTTTAGCGAATGTATAAATAAGTTAAATATAACATATTTATTAACTTGTAGAGTATATTATGAAATGTCTGTTTTGTACTATTTTAATAGTATAAAGTATTAATTACTATACAAAAATAGAAATAATTATGCTAATATAATGATTTTATATTCTATATAAGAAATTTATATTCTAATATAGAAGAATAAATGTCCATTATTGAATGATGATAGTCTTAAAAAGAATAACTAATAGTCTAAATAAAACCTTTTAGGTCGTTGGAAATGAAATTTCGTTGAGTTACGCGTTAACAGTTAACACTTTGCCGTAGGGATTACATTCATATCTTTGCGAAGTGGGAATGTGAAGGATTCGTCAGTGATGACAGCAATCGATCATCAGTGACAGCAACTATCGATCAACAGTGATGGCAATAGCAACAAAAAGCCACCAAAAAGGTGGCTTATAAGTAGCTAAAAATCAAGTAGATACAAATTCTTCATTTGCCGATGCAGAAGTGGGCGAAAATATTCTGAAGAACGTTTGAAGGCGTTATCTTCTCCTCACCAGTAATCTCAGCTAAATGCTCTATCACCATTTTTAGGTCTTCAGCAAGGAGGTCGCCACTGAGTCCGATGTTCATAGAGTCGATGACGCGTTGCAGACATTCATCGGCATGGAGTAGGGCTGAGTAGTGACGTACAGAGGTTATGACGATGTCGCTCTCGGAAATCTGCGGTATATCGGCGGCAGAGACAATTGCTTCCTCAAGCTGGGTGATGTTGGTGCCGAATTTAGCACTTATGTCGACATATGAGGAGTTTTGAATTTTGTATTTTGTATTTTGAATTGTCGGCTTTGCCGATGAGGAATAATTTAATGTTGAGTTGATGAGGTCTTTTTTGTTGCGCACGATAATGAGCTTCTTGCCCGCCACTCGTGTCTTGATGTCCTCAATCTCCGAATCAGACGGCTCTTGGTCTATTAGCCAAAGCACGATTTTCGCCTCCTGCATCTTCTGGTAGGTGCGCTCGATGCCGATGTTCTCCACTATGTCGTCGGTGTGGCGTATTCCTGCGGTATCGATAAAGCGGAACTGGATGCCGCGGATGATGGTGGAATCCTCGATGAAATCGCGTGTGGTGCCATGAACGTCGCTCACGATAGCCTTCTCCTCATGGAGCAAGCGGTTGAGCAGAGTGCTCTTGCCCACGTTGGTGTTGCCCACAATAGCCACAGGGATACCGTTCTTAAGGGCGTTGCCCACCTCGAAAGAATGGGCAAGCGAGCGGATGCGCTGCTGGATGGTGGTGGCAAGCGAGTAGAGCTCGGAGCGGTCGGCAAACTCCAGTTCCTCGTGGTCGGAGAAGTCGAGTTCCAGTTCGAGCAAAGAGGTGAGCTTGAGCAAATGGGCGCGTAGCTCCGACAGCTCGTTACTGAAGTGACCCTTAAGTTGGCTTAGAGCCATGTCGTGGGTAGCTTTGTTGGTGGAACTGATAAGGTCGGCTACCGCCTCGGCTTGCGAAAGGTCCATTTTGCCGTTGAGAAAGGCACGCTGGGTGAACTCGCCCGGTCCGGCTGTCTGACAACCGTTCTGCGTAAGCAACATCATCACCTGCTGAAGCACATAAGAAGAACCGTGGCATGAGATTTCTACCGAGTCCTCGCCTGTGTAGGAGTGTGGCGCACGGAACACGGACACAAGCACCTCGTCGACTATCTCGCCATTGGCATTTACGATATTGCCGAAGGCGAGAGTGTAGGGTTTGCGTTCGGACAATGAACGACAAGAGCCGACAGGACTAAAAATCCTGTCGGCTATGTTTATGGCCTCGGGGCCAGAGACGCGAATAATGCCAATCGCACCACCAGGGGCGGTAGCGATGGCGCAAATGGTATTGTTGTTGAGCATTAAATGAAATTATGTTTATGATTTTAATTCTTAAAACTGTGTATCGGTGCCGGTATGCGTCCGCCACGGTCGACAAACGGCTGGCACGAGAAGGTGTTGACGGGCATAATTGGTGCGTAGCCAAGCAATCCGCCAAAGTCCACCTGGTCGCCCACCTTCTTGCCTATGGCAGGTATGACGCGTACGGCTGTGGTTTTCTGGTTCACCATACCGATGGCTGCCTCGTCGGCTATGATGCCGGCTATAGTTGTGGCAGGAGTGTCGCCTGGAATGGCTATCATGTCGAGACCCACGGAGCATACACAGGTCATGGCCTCAAGCTTCTCAATAGTCAAGGCTCCTGCCTCCACAGCATCAATCATACCCTGGTCCTCGCTCACGGGAATGAAGGCTCCGCTCAGTCCGCCAACGTAGGACGAGGCCATGATGCCGCCCTTCTTCACCTGGTCGTTGAGCAAAGCGAGGGCTGCTGTGGTGCCTGGAGCTCCAGGGTGCTCAAGGCCTATCTCGCGAAGGATGTCGGCCACGGAGTCGCCAATGGCAGGCGTTGGGGCAAGCGAAAGGTCGATGATGCCGAATGGCACACCGAGTCGGCGAGAAGCCTCCTTAGCCACAAGCTGACCCACACGGGTGATCTTGAAGGCCGTGCGCTTGATAGTCTCACAGAGCACCTCGAAATTCTCACCACGAACGTGTTCAAGGGCATACTTCACAACGCCAGGTCCGCTCACACCCACACTAACCACGGCATCTGGCTCACTCACACCGAGGAAGGCGCCAGCCATGAAGGGGTTGTCGTCGGGAGCATTGCAGAGCACCACGAGCTTGGCGCAACCTATAGACATACGCTCCTGAGTGGCTTCGGCAGTCTGTCGCACGATGTCGCCCATAAGACGTACGGCATCCATGTTGATGCCCGTCTTGGTAGAACCGATGTTCACGGAGCTGCAAATAAGGTCGGTCTCGGCAAGGGCCTTGGGGATGGAGCGTATCATCAGCTCGTCGCTGTGGGTCATTCCTTTCGAAACAATGGCAGAGTAGCCACCGAGGAAGTTCACACCCACGGTCTTGGCGGCACGGTCGAGTGTCTTGGCTAGCTCCACATAGTCGTCGGAAGTCTTGCAGGCGTTGCCGCCTACGAGAGCTATAGGAGTGATGGCTATGCGCTTGTTGACGATGGGCACACCAAACTCCTTGGATATGGCCTCTCCAGTGCTGACAAGGTCCTTTGCAAGGCGTGTTATCTTGTTGTAGATATTCTGGCAGAGAGTGGGGAGATGGTCGCTCACGCAGTCCATAAGACTGATGCCCATAGTGATGGTGCGCACATCAAAATTCTCCTGCTCTATCATTTTGTTGGTCTCGATGACCTCGTTGATATTAATCATGTGTCGTGTATTAGTTGATATTTAGATTCTGTGCATTACATCGAATATTTCCTCGCGCTGGCATTTCACCTGCACTCCCACGCTCTCGCCGAGCTTTGTTAGCTCTTCAGCAGCCTGAACGAAGGGTTTCTGCATTTTTGTCATGTCGACAATCATCATCATGTTGAAATACTCCTGCACGATAGTCTGCGAAATGTCGAGGATGTTTACATTGTTGTCTGCAAGATAAGTGCACACTTTAGCAATGATACCCTTGGTGTCCTTGCCTACTACTGTAATGATGGTTCTGTTCATAATTAAAGTTAATTTGATTATATTCCGGAAAAATTTTTATTGGTTGTGTTCTCTGTGTTATGTGTCCCCCTCAGAGTTGCATCTCCAAGTCCACCACGTCGAGCCATCTGCCAAACTTATATCCCACGTTGTGGAAGAGCGAGGCTTGGGTGAAGCCCAAACGTTTGTGGAAGTCGATACTTTCTTGGTTCTCAGCGGTGATGCAAGCCACGAGCACGCGGAAGCCTCTTTGGCGGCAGTGGTCGATGATTGGCTGCATGAGCTTGGCACCTATGCCCTCGTGCTTGGCGTCGGGGGCGAGATAGACGGTGGTCTCAAGGGTGTGGGCGAAGGCGGCTCGCTCCTTCCACAAGTGGACGTAGGCATATCCTGCCACTTTGCCATCACTCTCGTAGACGAGGTAGGGGAAATGGCAGGATATGTCGATGATGCGTTGCCGCATCTGTTCGGTGGTGAGAGGGGTGGTCTCGAACGTCACTGTGGTGTGGCTGATGTAGTGATTGTAAATGTCTACAATGGCGGCAGCGTCGTCGATTTTTACTTCTCTTATCATATTTTGTTTTTACTTGTTCAGTATTTCCTCCTTGATAAATCCGTGGCGGTAGGCGTAGAGAAGTCGCTCAAGTTCCTTGATTTGCTTGCTCAGCTCACGGCCTATATCGGTGTCGGCAACGCGCATACGGTGAGCAGACATTTCCACAATCTGGGTGGTTGATTTGATGTCGGTGCACTTCTGTATGGCGTCGATTGTTGATGTGAACGGCTCATGCTGCACGAGCACGAAGCCACGGCTGTGGTAGACAAGGGTGTAGCCGGCAATGCCCGTCTCCTTATGGTAGGCCTGCGAGAAACCACCGTCGATGACCATCAGCTTGCCGTTGGCCTTGATTGGATTCTCTCCGTTGCAAACGTGCACAGGCACATGGCCGTTTATAATGTGGCGATTCTCGCCCTTCACTTCGAAAGCATCCATGATGTTGTCTACAATCTGCTCGTTGTCGCGCAACTTGAAGTAGTTGCCTTTCTCCTCATTGTGTGTTGCCTTGTCGGCAATGAAGTAGCGTTCGAAGGTTGCCATTTTCGACTTGTCGAAGAGCGGACTGTCTGGACCACACCATAGATAGAGGAAATAGTCGATGGCATAGTCGCGCTCTTCCTTGGTTGTGTCGGCTTGGAATGCCGTGCGTATCATCATACCTATGTTGTAGAGCAATTCCTTGCCTGCAAACTTATAGCCGGGGGCAATCTCCACCTCTTTCAGCGAGCCGTCATCGTTGAGCGGAATGGCGGCATGGAAGAGCAGGTTATTGTTGAATATGGCATACATGCAGCCGTGCTGCAGGAGCAGGCGAATGTGCTTGTGCAATTTCTCCGACACTTGGAACGAGTGGTTGAGCTTGTCCATGAGCTGTTGTTCCTCGGGCGTTAGACGGTCGGGGTGCTTGGGGTCGATGGTGGGGAAGGAGTTGCTCTTGAGTTCGTATTCCTTACCGTCGACAATTATTGTGCCCTTGTCGTAGTCGATGTTGTTGAAGAGCAGTCGACCGTTCATCTTCCATCCGGGATTGCGCTTTATGATGGCCGCCTCCTCCTTAAACTGAAGTATGGTGATGGCTTTGTGCATGAGTGCGGTGAGTCGGCTCGTCTTCTGGTCGATGCGGGCCGAGTCGGCAGAGGCTATCTTGGGCTGGAATTCCTTGCAGGGGTCGTCGCCATAGGTCTCCATGGCAAATGTGGCAAGAGGCACAAGATTGATGCCGTAGCCCTCCTCAAGTGTAGTGAGGTTGGCGTAGCGTAGCGATAGTCGGATGACGTTGCACTGGCAGGCACGGTTGCCAGCCAAGGCTCCCATCCAAAGGATGTCGTGGTTGCCCCACTGAATGTCCCATGAGTGGTATTGCGAGAGGGTGTCGAGAATAATGTGGGCTCCAGGTCCGCGGTCGTAGATGTCGCCAAGGATGTGTAGCTGGTCGATGGATAGTCGCTGGATGACGTTGGAGATGGCTATGATGAAGTCGTCGGCACGTCCGGTGGATATGATAGTGTCGATGATGACGTTGACGTAGTCGGCCTTGTTGGCGTCGTCGGTGCGCTCGTGCAGGAGCTCCTGGATAATGTAGGAGAAGTCCTTAGGCAGAGCTTTGCGCACTTTGGAGCGTGTGTACTTGCTTGAGACGAGTCGGCATACGGACACGAGCTGATGGATGGTGATGTGATACCAGTCGTCGAGATTTTCCTCCGAAGCTTTGATTAGCTCAAGTTTCTGGTCGGGATAGTAGATAAGGGTGCAAAGCTCCTTTTTGTCGGCCTCGCGCAGGGTGTTGCCGTAAAGGTCGTTCACCTTGCGCTGGATGTTACCAGAAGCGTTCTTCAGAACATGCTGGAACGCCTCATACTCGCCGTGTATATCGGCAAGAAAATGCTCGGTGCCTTTTGGCAGATTGAGTATTGCCTGAAGGTTGATAATCTCGGTGCTCGCCTCCGAAATGTTGGGAAACGATTGCGCAAGGAGCTGCAGATACTTTAGGTCTTGCGATGAAGGGATGTTAGTTTTGGCCATATCTGAATTTTGCATTTAGTTATTTTATAATGTATTTCTTCATTTTCTCTACCGTCTTTCCGCTGTCGCTCTCCAAGGGCATGAATCCCTCGGTCAAGGTGGAGCTTTCGGCAAGCAGAGTCATGGTGTAGGCGGCAAAGCGCGTGAGTTTCAGCTGCTCAAGTACATTGCGCATTTCCTTCTCGTTGTAGTCGCTATTGATAAGCAAATGCGACGTCTGGTCGAGATAGGCCTGTGGAAGGTTGCACATGATAAACCTCTGCTTGATGTACAAGATGCGCGAGCAAATGTTGCGTATGGTGTGGTCAGTTATGTCTATTTTATCAAGCTTCTTGTTTATTTTCTCTCGCGTAAGGCGGTCGGCAGTATCGATGGTCTCGCGGTAGAGGTCGATGGTTTGGGCTGTCATGGTGGCTGTGTCAGTGGTAGCTGTGTGCGAGGCATTGCTAATTATGCGCACATCGGCATTCTTGGCTACTTCAATGATTGTAGACCTTTCGAATTTGCCACACACATGTATTATGGCTCCCGACTTTGCCACTCGGCGAACTGCTGCCGTTGGTGTAATGCTATGGGTGTTGCCTCCCGAGGATTTCTTCAGGCTCAGTATACCATCGAGCGATGTGAAGACGACGGGCACTCCAATGCTACGGTATGCCTCCACACGTTTGGCGAAGGATGAGTTCCATATGCCAAAAATGTGGACGATATCGGGTGATAGGTCCACAATCTCTGCTTCGCCGCAAGCGGGAAGCTCACGTCGAAGCAAGTCGCACATCTCGGCATTGATGTAGTCGGGATGAAGGCGTGATGGTATGATGATGCGTATTCTCATATCTCAGAGTTTATGAGTTGTGAAGTCGTATTGGTCGGCTTTGGAATAGCGTATCTTCGTTGAGAGATTGTGCCATACGATGGCCAATTCGTAGAAGGGAGTTTTCCATGCCTTGAGGTCGGCTTCGAACTGTCTATAGTATTTGTTAGCCAACATCGACCTTATTACCAATGTGGCAATGAGGGCTGCTATGGCTACTCCAAGTATTATCCATTTGCCGAAAATCGAAGCTAAAGCTATCATGGTTGCCAGCAGCAGGTAGTTAACATACATCGACGCCATGTCGAAGTTGAACAGACTGCGATGGGCCGACGAACGCTCAAGAAACTTACGCACATGAGCGTAGGATATGTTGCGGGAGTGCCACGTTCGGCTCGAAGGCTCATCCTCACGCACCCATGCGTCCTCGTCGAGAACAACACGTGTGGAGAGCGGACGGGCGTATTTGTTGACAATGAAGTCATACTCGCCGTTCACCAACTGCAAGTTGCCTCGGTAGCCGTCCTGTGCTATGAATTCGGAGCGGCGGAAGGCTATGTTGGTACCTCCTGCACGATAGGCTGTGGAGCGGTGGGCACGTCGCAGGAGATAGCAGGCTGTGCGCAGACGGTCGAAGCGGCAGTAGGGCTTGGTGTCGGCACAGTAGTTGCTATAGCCGATGACTAGGTTGGCTTCGCGGTCCATACTGCTGGCCATAGTCTTGAGCCATACGTCCGACTGTGGTCGGCAGGTAGAGTCGACAAGCATTATCCACTCGTTGTGGGCTGCCTTAACGCCAAGTGCCACTGCCAACTTCTGCTTGCTCATGAAGAGCGAGCGGTGGGGAATGTAGGTGGCGTAGAGATGCTTGTTGTGGGCATATTGCTGAAGCACATTCTCGGTGTGGAAGTCGCCTTTTTCGCCCACCACTATCACCTCGTAGCCTGGAGCGTAGTCCTGGGTGAGGAGCAGTGGCAGGTGGGCGTCGAGTGCCTCGAAGTTGTTGTTGGCAAGAACTATTACCGAGAGCTTGGGCAGCTCGTCTATGGACTCGGCATCTGCTACAGAGAAGTCGTCATCGTCCCTCCTCCTGATGTTTCGGAAAAAGGGGTTGGCAATGATGGATTCTATCGTGAGCAGTACGATAAGAACACATGCTATTATTGATATTGTATCAATTATCATATTTTATTTGAAATCTTCTGAGATAAAGCCTTTGGGCAACGGACGGCAGTTGTAGCCGCTCGCCATTATCTCGCCATAAGCACCAGCTGAACGCAATGCTATCAAGTCGCCACGGTGGCAACGAGGCAGGTCGATGGCCTTGGCAAACACATCACTCGACTCGCAGATAGGGCCAACAACGTCGTATGTTTCCTTAGGCTCGTTGCTGCTGAGATTCTGAATCTTGTGCAGGGCCTGATAGAGGGCAGGACGGATAAGGTCGGTCATGCCAGCGTCGACAATGGCAAACTGCTTGTAGGTGCCTTGCTTGACGTAGAGCAGACGAGTGATGAGCGAACCGCATTGTGCCACCACGGCACGTCCAAGCTCGAAGTGCAGCTGCTGACCCTCGCGCAGACGTAGATGAGTGGCGTAGGTCTGGAAGTAGGCCTTGAAGTCGGGCACTGGCTCGCGGTCGGGATTGTCGTAGCTTACGCCTAAGCCACCGCCCACATTGATGCTCTCAATCTTGATATGGTGGCTCTCCAACTGCTGCTGCAACTCGTTAATGCGGTTGCACAAAGCCTTGAAGTCGCCCATGTCAAGTATCTGTGAACCAATGTGGAAGTGGAGTCCTACAACCTTGATATTAGGCATCTGTTGTGCTCTCTCTATTACTGTCTCCATGTCCTGCATGGCAATGCCAAACTTGTTCTCGGCAAGACCAGTAGTGATGTTGGCATGGGTATGAGCCCCAACATTGGGATTGATGCGGAACGCCACACGGGCTGTCTTGCCGCTCTCAATGGCAAGTTGATTGATAATCTCAAGCTCCTCGGTAGACTCCACGTTGAAGCAGGCAATCTCCTTTTCGAGTCCGAGCTTTATCTCCCAGTCGCTCTTGCCAACACCTGCAAACACAATGCTCGAAGCGGGAAATCCAGCCTCGATGGCGGCATTTATTTCACCACCGCTCACGCAGTCTGCTCCCAAGCCATACTGGCTGATGATGCGAAGCACCTTAGGATTGGCGTTGGCCTTGACGGCATAGTGCACATGATAGTTGTCATACTTGCCGCTCTCCTTGTTGATGGTCTGGAGAGTCTGTCGCAACAGCTGTGTGTCGTAATAGTAGAACGGCGTTCTTTTATCCTGAAATTTATCTATTGGAAACATACTTGTTGATGTGTGTAATTTATAGCAAAACGTCAAAGGCAGACTGCACATGTCTTGACTTGATTATTATTCAATCAGCCTAAAAACTATATGCAGCCTGTCTTGGCTTGGTGATTATTTAGAACTTGATGTAAGGCAGTATTACTTATTGTTGAAGAGAACGTCGGAGAGATTCTGCAACGCACGCTTCTTGTCGGCCTCGCGGATGAGGAACGAGATGTTGTAGTTGCTGCCTCCATAGGAAATCATGCGAACTGGAATATTCTTCATTGCGTCGAGCACTATAGTTTCGAAGCCAAGATTATTCCAGTCAAGGTCGCCCACAACACAGACGATACACATGTCGGAATCGACGGTTACAGTGCCATATTTCTTCAGTTCGTCGACAATCTCGTTGAGATGGTTGGTGTTGTCAATGCTCATCGATACGCCCACCTCGCTTGTTGTGATCATGTCGATTGGAGTCTGGTAGCACTCGAATATCTCAAACACCTTGCGTAGGAAACCAGTGGCGAAGAGCATTCGCGACGACTTGATCTTGATGGCTGTGATGTTGTCCTTAGCGGCTACTGCCTTAATCTTGCCCTTGAGGAGCACGTTGTCGATGATGGTACCTTCTGCCTGAGGGTCGAGGGTGTTCTTGAGGCGAACGGGGATGCCTGCAAACTTGGCAGGCTGAACGCAGGTGGGGTGGAGAATCTTGGCACCGAAGTAGGCAAGCTCGGCAGCCTCCTCGAAGTTGAGCTGTCGGATGGCATCGGTGTGCTCAACCACGCGCGGGTCGTTGTTGTGCATTCCGTCGATGTCGGTCCAAATCTGAATTTCCTCGGCTGGAAGGGCAGCTCCGATGAGTGATGCTGTAAAATCGCTACCGCCACGCAGGAGGTTGTCCACCTCGCCATAAGCATTACGGCAGATGAATCCTTGTGTGATGTAAATCTGATAGCCCTCGTTGGCCTTCATCACGGCCTGGAGTTTCTCCTTGATATACTGAGAGTCGGGCTCGGCATTCTTGTCGGTGCGCATGAAGTCGAAAGCAGAAAGCAAGCAAACCTTAACGCCCTTTTCGAGCAAATAGTTGGTCACCATGTTGGTGCTGATTATTTCGCCCTGGGCAACGATGTTCTTCTCCTCGAAGCTTGTGAAAAGGTCCTTGGTGAACGAGCGCAGATAGGCAAATTCCGAAGCGAGGAATTCCTTTGTCTTCTGCTTGTACTCGTCGGTAGAGTAAAGCTCCTCGACGTGCTGCATATATTTGCGCTCAAGGGCGTTGATGACGTCGTTGGCACCGTCAGAATTCTTCTTGTAGAGATAGTTGGAAATCTCAACAAGCGAATTGGTTGTGCCAGACATGGCTGAAAGAACGACAAACACCTGGTCGCCTGATTCAGACACCATGTTTGCTACTGATTTCATGCGCTCTGGAGAACCAACTGAGGTTCCTCCAAATTTCATTACCTTCATAATTTATCTTGTATTTTTTTGTTATTTACTTAGCTCGTAACTGCTTTTTGCAGTTTAGTTCGTAAAAGAAACGTGTCAGCTCGTTGGACTTGGTTACATCTTGTTGTTTTCGTAATCCTTCGTAACGTCCATGAGGTTTCCTTCCTTACATTTGTACACTCTGCCTGGGAACTTGTCGATCATAGGCAGGTTGTGTGTAGAGATGACAACCGAAGTGCCACTGTGGCTTATCTCATAAAATAGACCCACTATCTTTTCGGCAGTATCGGGGTCGAGGTTGCCTGTAGGCTCGTCGGCTATGATAATCTTAGGATTGTTGAGCAAGGCGCGTGCTATTGCTATTCGCTGCTGCTCTCCGCCCGAAAGCTCGTGGGGCAGACGCTTGCGCTTATCCTGCATTCCTACCGACTCAAGCACCTGCTCAATGCGCTCGTCCATGTCTTTCGACGATTTCCAGCCCGTAGCCTTGAGTACGAACCTAAGGTTCATCTCCACACTTCGGTCGTGAAGGAGCTGAAAATCTTGGAAAATGATTCCCATTTGCTTGCGAAGGGCAGGGATGTCCTTACGCTTGATTTTGAGCAAGTTCTTACCAAGGACCTCAGCCTTAACGGCGTCGTCCTTGAAGAAATCAACCTCGCAATAGAGCGATTTAAGCAATGAGGACTTGCCAGACCCCACTTTACCTATGACGTAGACAAACTGGCCCTCGTCAACCTGGAAGTTGATGTCGCGAAGCACATTGTCGTCGGCTTGGTAGATATTAGCCTTTTGATAATCGATAAGCATTTTAGCGTATTTAATGTTTGTGCCAATTTGGATTATGGCGTATTTGAAGTTCTTTTGCTATGTCTTCTATGCGCAAGCCCTTGCTTGTAAGAAGAACAATGAGATGATAGAACATGTCGGAAGCCTCGTAAATAAGGCGTTCGTTGGTTCCGTTGGTTGCCTCGATGACTGTCTCGAGAGCTTCCTCGCCCACTTTCTGAGCCATGCGGTTGAGTCCGTCTTTGAAGAGCGAAGTGGTGTATGAGCCTTCGGGCATCTCCTCATGACGCTTGTTGATGAAGTCCTGCAGCTCAGTGAGGAAGAGTAGGGGATTGGCATCGTTGGTTTCGCCCCAGCATGTGTCGGTGCCAAGATGGCAGGCGGGTCCTGTGGGGTTTACTCTCACGAGCAAGGTATCATTGTCGCAGTCGGACTTTATGCTCACCAAGTTAAGTAAGTTACCCGATGTCTCGCCTTTAGTCCAAAGGCAATTGCGGCTACGGCTCCAGAAGGTAACCTTGCCTGTAGACAAAGTCTTGTCGTAGGCCTCGCGGTTCATGTAGCCCAACATCAGCACGTTCTTTGTCGTATTATCTTGAATAATAGCGGGTACGAGTCCGCCCTGCTTCTCAAAATCTATTTCCATAATAGTTGTGTTTTTATATCCCTAAGTTATTTATATTCTTACTTTTATGCCCTCTGCTGAAAGATAAGCTTTAAGTTCGGGTATTGCTATTTCCCCAAAGTGAAACACGCTTGCAGCCAAAGCTGCATCGGCTTTGCCTTGAGTGAAAGCATCAAGAAAATGCTCTCTCTTTCCTGCTCCTCCGCTTGCAATCACCGGTATGGGTAGCTCGTCGGCAAGCATCGCCAAAGCTTCATTGGCAAAACCTTGCTTCACTCCATCGTGGTTCATGCTTGTGAAGAGGATTTCGCCGGCACCTCGCTGGCTCACTTCCTTTGCCCATTCGAGAAGCTTGAGTGGCGTGCGCTCCCTGCCACCTTTTATATAGCAATACCATTCGCCATCGTCCTCCTTGCGGGCATCTATAGCGCAGACGCAAACCTGCGAGCCGAATGCCGATGAAATTTGGTTGATGAGCGAGGGGTTCTTTATTGCAGCCGAATTGATGCTCACCTTGTCGGCTCCGGCATTAAGCATTCGCTCCACATCCTCGAAGGCGTTTATGCCACCACCCACGGTGAACGGAATGTTGATAACTTGCGCCACTTTGCTCACCATATTTGTGAAAGTCTTGCGTCCGTCGGCACTTGCCGTGATGTCGAGGAAGACAAGTTCATCGGCTCCATTGTCGCTGTACTGTCGGGCAAGTTCCACAGGGTCGCCCGCATTGCGAAGGTTGACGAAGTTGACGCCCTTGACGGTCATTCCGTCCTTCACATCAAGACATGGTATGATTCTCTTAGCTAATCCCATAATTATTAGAACTTTAGCGTTTTCTGTTTTGTTAGAATTTCAGCTCTTTGTGCAGACGCTCAATGTCGATAAGTCCCTCGTAATAGGCTTTGCCAAAAACTACGGCAGGAATGCCTTCGCGGTCGAGGGTAAGTATGTCCTCGGTAGAGGAGACTCCGCCACTTGCTATCAGATGCAGCTGTGGAAAGCGTTGCATAATGTCCTTGTATAGACTGATTGATGGACCTTTCAAGGCTCCGTCCTTCGAGATGTCGGTACACAGAACGTTGGTTATGCCTTTTTCGATGTAGTGGGCCAAGAATTCCATTATGTCGCACTCGGTACAGTCGAGCCAGCCGTTGATGGCAATTTTGCGGTCGCGGACATCGGCTCCGAGGATTATCCTCTCAGCTCCGTAGCGTTCAATCCACGATTCGAAGAGCTGTGGATTGGTGTAGGAAATGCTGCCTATAGTCACCATAGCCGCCCCATTGTCCAAGGCCTTGTCCATGTCGTCCTGGGTTTTAATGCCTCCTCCGAAGTCTACTACAAGATTGGTGTGATGGGATATATGATGCAGAACTTTGTCGTTGACAACGTGCTTGGATTTTGCTCCGTCGAGGTCTACAACATGAAGCCGCTTGAATCCTTTGGCCTCAAACTCCATTGCCACACTTACGGGGTCTGTGTTGTAGACTTTCTTTTGAGCATAGTCGCCCTTGGTTAGCCTTACACACTCGCCTCCGATGATGTCGATAGCAGGTATAAGTTCTATCATATCTTTCTGGTATTTAACGTATTATCACTTTATATTCAAGAAATTCTCAAGTATCTGTTCTCCTACTTTTCCACTCTTTTCAGGATGGAATTGGGTGGCATAGAAGTTATCCTTGTGCAGAGCCGCACTGAATGGTTGCACATAGTCGGCTGTTGCTATGGTATAGTCGCACAGAGGGGCATAATAGCTATGGACGAAATAGGCGAAAGCGCCATCCTTCAAACCATTGAACAATGGCGACTTGAGATTGCTGATATTGTTCCAACCCATAGCGGGCACTTTCTCGTCGTGCTGCTTGGGCTCAAATTTCTTTATGTCTACAGGGAATATACCAAGACAATCGGTATTATCCTCGTCTGAATGCCTGCACAAGAGTTGTTGTCCGATGCAGATGCCGAGAACCGGCTGCTTGAGATTGCAAATAACCTTGTCAAGCCCATGCTCAAGAAGATATTTCATCGTCGTGCCTGCCGCTCCCTGTCCAGGGAAGATAATCCTGTCGGCACAGAGCAATGTCTCGACGTTATCGGTAACTATCGGATTGCATCCTACACGCTTTAGCGCATTTACTACCGAGCAGATGTTGCCGGCATTATACTTCAATATTGCTACTTGCATGGGCTTCTTGTTATGAATATTGGTTACTAAATGCTGAGTGACTGGCCACATATTGTGGCTTAAACCACCCAAAAGTTCAACTTTCTGTGGCAAAGTTACAAATTTTCTTTCGTAATTATCTTATTTTGTCTTTTTTTAATAACAAAGGCGCAAAATATTGCATATTTACTCAATAAGTATAGCCTTAATGGCTAATTTGTAACCTTTGTCTCGTTGATTTATCCCCTTGCAATTTGATTTCACCCTTGCGATTTAATTTACAGTTGCCAATAGTGTATTTAATTTTTCAACTGTTCAAGCTCGTCTGAGAGCATTGTCCATCGCTCCTCTTCTTCGTCCATGCGCTTCTTTATGGATGTGTACTCGTTGATATATTCCATGTTCGAGGCTCCCTCGGGGGTGCAGAGCAATGAGTCGAGCTCCTTCAAGCGGTTCTCCATTGCCGTTATCTTGTCTTCCGACTCAGCTATGAGTTTCTCTGTTCGCTTGATTTTCTTCTGTTGCTCCTTGTGCTCGGCATAGCTAATTTTTTGTGGAGTGGGCTCATCCGCCTTGGTACTGCTGACTGTAGCGTCTTTCTTTGCACTTCCTCCTCCAAACACTTCGGCTGTGCCAAGCTCGTTGAAACTCTCTACATTGTGGGCACGCAGATAGTCGTAGATTCCACCAAGATGCTCGCGAACCTTTCCGCCACCAAACTCGTAGACCTTCGACACCAATCCATCGAGAAACTCTCGGTCGTGGCTTACAATGATTGCTGTTCCGTCGAAAGCAAGAATTGCTTCCTTCAGTACTTCCTTCGACTGCATGTCGAGGTGGTTGGTGGGCTCGTCGAGGATGAGAAGGTTGACTGGCTCGAGCAGGAGCTTAATCATGGCCAGACGACTGCGCTCGCCACCCGAAAGCACCTTCACTTTCTTGTCGATAGCCTCGCCTCCAAACATGAATGAGCCAAGTATGTTCTTTATTTTCAGTCGAATGTCGCCTTTGGCTACACGGTCGATTGTGTCGAACACGGTGAGCTCGCCATCAAGAAGCTGAGCCTGATTCTGGGCGAAATAGCCAATCTGAACGTTGTGGCCAACCTTAAGATGGCCTGTGTAGGGTATCTCGCCCATAATACATTTCACGAGAGTTGACTTTCCCTCGCCGTTCTTGCCCACGAACGCCACCTTCTCGCCACGCTTTATGGTGAGGTTGACATCTGCAAAGACGGTGTGCTCGCCATAGTCCTTGCGCACGTCCTCGCAGATTATAGGATAGTCGCCAGAACGGAGGCAAGGCGGAAATTTAAGGTGCATAGTAGAGTTGTCAACCTCGTCCACTTCGATTGGCACAATCTTTTCAAGCTGCTTGATGCGACTCTGCACCTGAACAGCCTTCGTTGGTTTGTATCTGAATCGCTCGATAAAGTCTTTGATGTCAGCAATTTCCTTCTGCTGGTTCTCGTAGGCTCGGAGTTGCTGTTCATGACGTTCGGCACGTAACTTTACGTATTCGTCGTACTTAACTTTGTAGTCATTCACCTGTCCGCAGGAAATCTCAATGGTGCGGTTGGTGACATTATTTATAAATGCACGGTCGTGGCTTACGAGCACCACCGCCTTGGCACTCTGCTGAAGGAAACGCTCAAGCCAACCTATACTCTCGATGTCGAGGTGGTTGGTAGGCTCGTCGAGCAGGAGTATGTCGGGGTGGCGAAGAAGAATCTTGGCAAGTTCAATACGCATACGCCAACCGCCAGAAAACTCGCTTGTGGGGCGGTCGAAGTCGTCGCGAGTGAAGCCCAGACCGGTGAGCGTACGCTCTATCTCAGCCTCGTAGTTGTCGCCACCAAGCATAAGAAAACGGTCGTGCTCCTGAGTAAATTTCTCCACAAGCTGGGCGTATTCCTCGCTCTCATAGTCGGTGCGCTCCATGAGCTGACGGTTGAGCTTGTCGATACGCTCCTTTAGCTTTGTAGTGTCGGCAAAAGCCTTACGGGCTTCCTCCTTCACAGTAGTGTTGTCTTGCAGAATCATCACCTGGGGCAGATAGCCAATAGTTGTATCAGTAGGAATGGCTACATTGCCCTCGGTGGGTTTTTGCATTCCACATATAATCTTCAGCATGGTGGATTTGCCCGCACCATTCTTGCCAACGAGAGCAATGCGGTCGCGGTCGTTGACAACAAAGTTGACGTTGCGGAACAATGGCTTAACACCAAATTCTACGGTTAAATTTTCTATTGAAATCATTTATCTTCTAAACAACTAAAAATGAATATCTTATAAGTTTATTTTCAAGTATGGGGTACTATAGCGGACTCTTAAGGTCTATCATCCATTTTTCGTCCACTTTTCTCATTTCCACCTTATATGTTGCTTCGTTGCAAATATAGCCCTTCTTGCCAATAGAGTCGCAACGAAGGAAGTTCTTGACAACAATGGTGGCTGTGGCTGAGTCGTCATCATCCAAGACATCGTCAATATCGCAATAGGCAGAATCGGCTTGGGCATTCAGCACGTCGAGGTCTTCCTGCCGAATGTTTGCCGCACGGTATTCTATCCATTTTTCCGAGCCTTTGGTGCAAAGACTTGCCGCCTGTCGGTAACGGAGATTGAAATAATTCTGAGCGAACTGAAGCGCGCGTTTCTCGGCTGTGTCCTCGTCGTTGCCAGAGCACGAAACCGTTGAAACAAACGCAAGAGTAAGCCCTGCCGCCAAAAATGTCTTCTGCAAATATTTTGTATGTATCATTTGTTGCTATGTTTCTTGAAATAAATCAGCTACAAAATTACAGAAAATTCCCTTTAGAAGAAAATAATAAACGTAAATTCTATATGAAGTGTAAAATAATACGTAACTTTGCACTAATTATCACCTCAAAGAGGTAGTACAATCACTTAATTTGTTGAATAGACAGAACAATAATTTAATTCACAAGCAATATGGCAAGACAAAATAACCAGAAGTTTTATACTACACAGGGTGGCGATTATGCCCAGTATCCTGTGAACGATAGCAACAAGGCTCCGCTCCTTGAGTTCTTAATCAATAATGTGAGTGAGAGCCGCAACAAAATCAAGGCCACTTTGCAGGGCCGAGGTATAAAAGTGAACGGCAAGGTAGTAACTCAGTTTGACTTTCAGCTCAATGCTGGCGACAAGGTTTCTATCAGCCGCCACAAGAACAACAATCTGTTCAAGAGCCGCTACGTGAAGATAGTCTATGAAGACCGCTGGATTGTGGTGGTTGAGAAGAACATAGGCATTCTCTCGATGGCAGCAGGCCATTCGTCGCTGAACGTGAAGTCGGTGCTCGACGACTATTTCCACAAGTCGCGTCAGAAATGCCGCGCTCATGTGGTTCATCGTCTCGACCGCGACACAAGCGGACTCATGATTTACGCCAAGGATATGGAGACAGAGCAGATTCTTGAGCACAACTGGCATCAGATTGTCTACGACCGACGCTATGTGGCTGTGGTGAGTGGAGAGATGGAGAGCGACGAGGGCACCATAGCCAACTGGCTGAAGGACAACAAGGCTTACGTCACTTATTCTTCGCCAGTGGATAATGGTGGCAAATATGCTGTAACCCATTATCATGTGCTCAACCGCACTACCGACCACTCGCTTGTAGAATACCGTCTTGAGACAGGCCGAAAGAACCAAATCCGTGTCCACTCTGCCGATATGGCACATCCCGTGTGTGGCGACACTAAATATGGCAATGGCGACGACCCTTTGCATCGTCTCTGTCTTCATGCCTATATGCTTTGCTTCACTCACCCCATTACAGGCGAACGCATGGAGTTTGCAACACCAATCCCGACATCCTTCAGAAGCCTGTTTACATAAGGAAAACCAGGGGTGAATACATAGAAGAAGGTGAATAAATTCATTTAACGTTTTTAACCTCTCTGTTTTCCTCGGCTCAGTGTCTTAGGCACATTATTTGTTATTTATAAAAATAGAAACAACAATATAATATAATAAGGAGGAAAGAATTATGGCATTTATTGATTATTATAAGATATTAGGTGTCGATCGCAACATTCCGCAAGACCAAGTGAGAGAGGCTTATCGCAAACGTGCTAAGCAATTTCACCCTGACCTTCACCCTAACGACCCAAAAGCCAAGGCTAAGTTCCAGGCTCTGAATGAGGCCTATGACGTCATTTCCGACCCAGAGAAGCGTAGCAAGTACGACCAATATGGCGAGAAATGGCGTGAGGCTGACGCTTATGCCAAAGCAGGCGGTGGAGCTGGTGGCAATGACAGCTACTTCTGGAGTAGCGGTGGCGCAAACGCAGGTGGCTCACCATTCGAAGGCTTCGACTTCTCTAACTTCAGTGGCGAGGGTGGCGGTTTCTCAAGCTTCTTCCAGGATTTGTTTGGCGCAAAGGCAGGCGGCAGGGCTCGTGGCTCACGCACACGCAGCACCATGCGCCAAAACTCTGGCGAGATGAACGCGAGTGTGAACATCGACCTCTACACTGCCTTGCTTGGTGGCGAGGTAATAATACAGCTTGGCAACGGACAGAAGATTAAGCTGAAGGTAAAGCCAGAGACTCAGAACGGCACTAAAGTGAGACTGAGGGGAAAGGGCTACGACCGTGGCGACGGAACAATGGGCGACCTTATCATCACCTACAACGTCACTCTGCCAACAAATCTGACAGATAGACAGAAGGAGCTGCTGAAACAGATGAGGGATTCTAAATAAATTATATGAAAAAGGCTGAAAGCGACATTTGATTGTTGCTTTCAGCCTTTTTCATATTTCGAGAATTATCCGCAGCAGAACAGCACTATCAGCTGAGCTGTGAAGATACGCAGGAACATACTCAATGGGTAAACGGTAGAATAGCCAATGGCAGGAGCCTCACGCGAGCAGACTGAGTTGGCGTAGGCCAATGCTGGTGGGTCGGTGCAAGTACCGGCAAGCATACCCATGATAGTGAAGTAGTTGAACTTGAACTTCATTCGTGCAATAACACCTATGATGAGGATAGGAATGATGGTTATCAAGAAACCAGTCATTACATACATCAAGCCGTCGCCCTCTACCACGGTGTCCCAGAAGTGGGCACCTGCCTTGACGCCTACGCTGGCAAGGAAGAGCACAAGGCCTATCTCGCGGAGCATCATGTTGGCAGAATTCGTGGTGTAGGTGTTGAGCTTCATGCGGTGGCCGTATCTGCCGATGAGGATGGCGATGATGAGCGGACCGCCGGCGATACCGAGCTTCAATGGCACAGGCATACCTGGGATAGTGAAAGGAATGCTACCAAAAAGAATACCAACGATTATGCCGATGAAGATGGTGGCGATGTTTGGAGCGTCGAGACGCTTGAGCGAGTTGCCCATAAGGTCGGCAATGCGGTTTACATTGTCGGTGGCACCAACCACAAGGATTTTATCGCCCACCTGGAAGCGGTAGTTGCGCGAAGCAAACAAATCCATGCCCTGACGTGAGACGCGAGTGACTGTTACACCATAAACACTTGAGAAGTGCATCTTGCCAAGCTCCTTGCCGTTCATCGACGGGTTGGTGATGACGATGCGCTTTGAGATAAGCGGCTGGGTGCTTGTGTCTTCCTCCCAAGTCTTGGCAATCTCCGGACCGATGAACGCCTTGATAGCCTCGGCATCGACAGCGGCACAAACTACGAGCACCTCGTCGCCCATTTGGAACACGTCGTTAGAGCTGGGAATGGAAACCTTGCCCTCGTGGAGCAAGCGTGAGAAAACAACGTCGCGGTTCAAGAACTCGTTAATCTGCTTAACAGTACGACCTGCGAGATAGGTGTTGTCCACCTTGAGGTGCATCTGCAAAGGCTTGGTGTGGATGTTCTCGCCTTCCTCTTCGTTGAGCTCTTCTTCCTCCTCCTCAAGCTTGGTGCCTGTGATGAAGCGCACAGCGATTGTAGCTCCGATGATGCCAAGCACGCCGAGCGGATAGGCGCAAGCATAACCAGCGGCAATCTGCGGCACAGTTCCGTTTGAAGCCTTCCATACCGACTCAAGAGCTTCGTTGGCAGCACCAAGACCCGGAGTGTTGGTCACGGCTCCATAGAGCGTGCCCACCATCATTGGCAGGTTTGTCTTGTCGTTGATGTCGAAGAAGATGTAGTAGCAGGCAAACATCACAACCACGTTGAGCAGTACCAATGATATTGAGAGCAAGTTGAGCGTAACGCCACCCTTCTTGAAGCTCTCGAAAAAGCCGGGACCCACCTGCAGACCAATGCAGAACACGAACAAGATAAGTCCGAAGTCCTGAATAAAACTAAGAATGTTGGTAGGAGCAGTGAAGCCAATGTGGCCAGCCACGATACCAGCAAAGAGCACGAACGTTACTCCGAGCGAAATGCCTCCCACCTTAATCTTGCCCAACAGAATGCCGACGGCAATCACTATTGAGTAGAGTAGGGCGATGTGGGCAATGGACTCGGAATTCGTGAATAAATTGATTATCCAATCCATTGTTGTTTGTTTAAATTAGTATATATTAATAATGTTAGCATTTCGGTAGATATATGATTGGAGTTGGCGGGTGTTGCCAGATTTATTAGCTCCGGCTCCCGCCAAGTCCATATATTCTCTCCTAATGAGATTATTTTTCTTAATTAAAAAAGTATTAGTAGCTACGGGCGATGATCACGCGCTGAGTAGCAGGCTTGCCTGAAACCATGTCCACGCCAGGAGTCTGCTCAAACATGAACGGCACGCAACGGATTGTTGCCTGGGTGTCTTCCTTAATCTTGGCCTCGGTCTCGGCTGTGCCGTCCCAGTGGCAAAGGAAGAATCCGCCATCCTTAACGCGCTCCTTGAACTCCTCGTAGTTATCGCACTCGTAGATGTGGGCGTTGCGAAAGTCGAGAGCCTTCTTGAAAATGTTGTCCTGAATCTCGTCGAGCAAGTTCTCCACGTAGGCTGCTATTCCCTCTATTGGACGCGACTCCTTCTCAAGAGTGTCGCGGCGCATCACCTCGATAGTTCCCTCCTCAAGGTCGCGAGCGCCAAGCACAAGGCGTACAGGCACACCCTTAAGCTCGTAGTCGGCAAACTTGAAGCCCGGACGCTTGTTCTCAGCGTCGTCATACTTCACGCTGATGCCCTTAGAGCGGAGCTCGTTGATGATAGGAGTGAGCTTCTCGGTCACGGCATTCAGCTGCTCGGCATTCTTAGTTACTGGGATGATAACCACCTGTATCGGGGCGAGCTTCGGAGGAAGCACGAGTCCGTTGTCGTCGGAGTGGGTCATGATGAGCGCACCGATAAGACGTGTAGAAACGCCCCATGATGTGGCCCAAACATACTCAGGCTTGTTCTCCTTGTTAAGGAAGGTCACGTCGAACGCCTTGGCAAAGTTCTGTCCAAGGAAGTGTGATGTGCCGCTCTGAAGGGCCTTGCCGTCCTGCATCATAGCCTCGATGGTATAGGTGTTCAAAGCACCGGCGAAACGCTCTGTCTCGCTCTTCACACCCTGAACCACAGGCACAGCCATCCATTTCTCAGCGAAGTCGGCATACACGTGGAGCATCTTCTGTGCTTCTGCCTCTGCCTCCTCGCGTGTGGCGTGGGCTGTGTGGCCCTCCTGCCAAAGGAATTCAGATGTGCGGAGGAACGGACGAGTGCGCATTTCCCAACGCATCACGTTGCACCACTGGTTGCACATCAAAGGCAGGTCGCGATAGGAGTGAATCCAGTTCTTGTAGGTGTTCCAGATAATAGTCTCGGAAGTAGGACGCACGATGAGCTCCTCTTCGAGCTTTGCGGCTGGGTCTACCTCGATGCCGGTCTTGTCGTCGTTCACGCGCAAGCGGTAGTGGGTGACCACGGCACACTCCTTAGCAAAACCCTCTACGTGCTCAGCCTCGCGGCTGAAGAACGACTTGGGGATGAGGAGTGGGAAGTAGGCGTTCTGGGCACCTGTTTCCTTGAACATGAGGTCGAGCTGATGCTGCATCTTCTCCCAAATAGCATAGCCATAGGGCTTGATGACCATACATCCGCGCACAGCAGACTGCTCTGCGAGATCAGCCTTGGCAACGATGTCGTTGTACCACTGGCTGTAGTTTTCTGAGCGTTTAGTCAGATGTTTTAATTCTTTTGCCATTATTACTAAAATTGAATTTATGTTCTTTCTTGTACAAAATTGTGTGTTACATCAATTTTGCACTGCAAAAATACAAAAAAATGTTGTAATATAGCCACTCTACGAAAAAAACCATTAACTTTGCAGATATAAATGCGTCGTGAAACGCAAAAAAGTAGTTTTTAACATAAATAATTACAGAAAAAAGATGAACAAAGTTAAAGGAATGACCTTGGCAATGGGTATGCTCGCCGTTGTCAGTTGCAGCACTAAGCAGGGTACAGGCTCTTTGATTGGTGCAGGTGGTGGTGCGCTTGTTGGTGGTATTATCGGTAAGCTTGCTGGCAATACAGCTGTTGGCGCTGCTATCGGCGGTGCAGTCGGTGCAGGCGCTGGTGCCATTATCGGTCATCATATGGATAAGGTAGCCGAACAAGCTAAGCAGATAGAAAACGCAAAGGTGGAGAAGGTGACCGACTCCAACGGTCTGGAGGCTGTTAAGGTGACTTTCGACTCTGGCATCCTCTTCGCCACAAATAAGGCCGACCTTAACGCCAACTCAAAGTCGGCTCTCGCCAAATTCTCTAAGACATTGCGCGAGAACAACCTTCTCTCGGTTGACATTTATGGCCATACCGACTCTACCGGCAACGATGGCATCAACATCCCTCTCAGCAACAAGCGTGCTCAGAGCGTTGAGTCATACTTGAAGAGCTGCGGCGTTTCTGCCTCTCAGTTCAAGAACGTTTCAGGCAAGGGTAGCTCTGAGCCTGTGGCCGACAACTCTACCGTTGAGGGTCGCAAGCAGAACCGCCGTGTGGAGGTTTACCTCTACGCAAGCCAGGCTATGGTTGATGCTGCCAACGCTGGCACACTCAAGTAAGAGGCTTGCAAAATTTTAACAAGAGCTTTTGATAGTTCAATAAAAAAAGAATTAAGGTGGAGTGGGGCATATGGAAAATATGCCCCACTCTCTGCCTTAATTTTTTGTGTTTTATAATGTGTATGAAATTAGGTATTGTATCCAAGATAGTAAAGTGGGCTTTGGCCTTGTTCTTTAGTTCTACAATCCTTGCGGTTGTGGCTTATAGGTTCGTCCCTGTTTATGTCACTCCGCTCATGGTTATCCGCTGCTTCCAACAGGTGTCCGAAGGCAAGTCGATTAAGATGAAGCACCACTGGGTGTCGCTCGACAACATCTCGCCACATCTGCCCGTGGCTGTCATGGCGAGCGAGGACCAGCGATTCATCCTTCACCACGGTTTCGACTTCGATGCCATCGAGAAGGCGGCACGACGCAACCGTTCTGGCGCAGGCAACAAGTTGGGCGCAAGCACAATATCCCAGCAAACAGCCAAGAACGTGTTCCTATGGCCAGGACGCAGCTGGACACGAAAAGGCTTCGAGGTCTACTTCACGGCACTCATCGAAATTCTTTGGGGCAAACACCGCATCATGGAGGTTTATCTCAACTCCATCGAGATGGGCGAGGGCATCTACGGAGCCGACGCCGTGGCAGAGCAGCACTTCGGCAAGACAGCCAACGAGCTCTCGCGTTCGGAATGTGCACTTATTGCAGCCACTTTGCCAAATCCGCGAAAGTTCGACAGCAGCAACCCCAGTGCCTATATGCGCGCGCGCCGCGGAAAGATTGAGCAGCAGATGAAGTTCATCCCCTCATTCCCACGCGAAGGCGAGGACTACGACCCAAACACTACTTCGGGTGGTGTTTACCACCGCAAAAAATAGCATTGGCACAATTGTACTTGAAAAATAAAACCTCACAAACCCTATACATAAAAGAATCATAAAGTTGTGGACACATTACTCTCTACACTCAACTCCAGCCAAAGGGCTGCAGTGGAATACATCGATGGTGCGGAACTCGTGATTGCTGGAGCAGGCTCAGGCAAGACGCGCGTGCTTACCTACAAGATTGCTTACATGCTTAGCATGGGACTCAAGCCTTGGAGCATCTTAGCGTTGACCTTCACCAACAAAGCTGCCAGAGAGATGAAGGAGCGAATAGGCAGCCTCGTGGGCCCCGATGCCGCCCATTATCTCAATATGGGCACGTTCCACTCGGTCTTCCTGCGCATTCTTAGGGCTGAGTCGGAGGTGATAGGACTGAAACGCAATTTTACAATTTTCGACGATGCCGACACCAAGAGTCTTGTCAACTCCATTGTCAAGGAGCTCAAGCTCGACGACAAATGCTACAAGCCCTCAAGCGTGCTCTCGCGCATCGGAATGGCCAAGAACAACCTTATCACACCCGAGGCTTATGCCGCAGACGGCTCGCTGCTTGAGCGCGACCATCGAAGCAAGATGCCAAAGTTATGCGACATCTACCGCCTCTACGTACAGCGTTGCCGCATAGCTAATGCTGTCGACTTCGACGACATGCTTATGTATACCTATATGCTGTTTCGCAACCATCCTGAGGTTTGCAAGAAATATGCCGACCGTTTCAAGTATATTCTCGTTGACGAGTACCAGGACACCAACTATGCCCAACAATGCATCTTGACATTGCTCACACGCAACCAGAACAATAAGATATGTGTAGTGGGCGATGACGCTCAGAGTATCTATGCCTTCCGTGGAGCCAACATCGACAACATTCTGAACTTCCAGAATATCTACAGCGACGCCAAGCTCTTCAAGCTGGAACAGAACTACCGCAGCACTCAGAACATTGTGAATGCTGCCAACTGCCTTATCAGCCACAACCAGCGCCAAATACAGAAGACTGTCTACAGCGAGAATCCGCAAGGCGACAAGGTGAAGGTGAACGTCACTTACTCCGACCGCGAGGAGGCAAGCGTTGTGTGCAACGAGATAAAACGACTGCACCGACGCGAGGGAGTGGAATATGGCGACTGTGCCATCCTCTACCGCACCAACGCGCAGAGCCGACTCTTCGAGGACGAGCTGCGACGCGAGAACATTCCCTACCGCATCTATGGCGGAGTGAGCTTCTATCAGCGCAAGGAGATTAAGGACATAATTGCCTACTTCCGCATGGTGGCCAACCCCGACGACGAGGAGGCCTTGAAGCGAATAATCAACTATCCCAAGCGAGGCATTGGCGCCACATCGGTAGATAAGCTCATTGCGGCTTCGCGACAGTACAACGTCAGCCTGTGGAGAGTGATCGACAATCCCAAGGCTTATGTCGAGGGACTAAGTTCTGCCACTGCCAAGCGAATCGTGGCTTTCCACGACATGATGCAGGTGTATATCGACAGCAGCACAACCACCGATGTCTATATTTTAGGAAAAAGAATAATCGAGGAGACGGGACTTTCGCAGGAAATATTTGCCGACGGTTCCGTCGATGCCAAGGAGCGAAGGGACAATGTGGAGGAATTTATATCCGGATTGCACGACTTTGTCGACTCCAAGCGCGAGGAGGATTATGGCGACGAAGTCTACATCTCCAATTTTCTGCAAGAAGTGGCACTGGTGACCGATGCCGACAAGAACAACAACGACGAGAACTCTGCCAACAGAGTCTCGCTCATGACCATCCACGCCTCAAAGGGTCTTGAGTTCAACACGGTGTTCATCGTCGGAGTGGAGGAGAACATATTCCCCAGTCCGCGCGCCTGCGAGTTTCCACGAGAGTTGGAAGAGGAGCGACGCCTATTTTATGTGGCCATCACACGAGCAGAAAAACATTGCTTCATATCCTGCGCCAAGAGCCGCTATCAGTATGGCAACATGCTGTTTAATGAGCCAAGCCGATTTCTGCGCGAGCTCGACAGGAATGTGGTCGACGTGAACGGAAAACTCACCACGAACAGAGCCGAATACGAAGACAATATGTTCAGCAGTCCTTACAACAGAAGTATGCCCACAACACGCGACCCTCAGCGATTCCGAAAGATTGAGCCTGCGCGTGTTAAGAGCTTCACAAGCAGAAACCCCGAGTACACACAATCTGGCACGCGTTATCCGCAAGCTTCTTCATCTGCTGCCTCTGCGTCGCCAGCATCAGCTTGGCAAGCTTCGCCCTCTGCCCCTCAACGTCTTGCCGTAGGAATGACCATTGAGCATCAGCGTTTTGGAATGGGAAAAGTAGTGAAAGTGGAAGGCTATGGCGAGAACCAAAAAGCAACAGTTGATTTTGAGAATGCTGGAACAAAAACGTTGTTGCTGAAGTTTGCGCGTTATAATATAAAATAATCGCTTTATAACAAATAAATTTAGAGGGTATGGCATTCCTGTCATACCCTCCTACTATTTAATACACTCTAAGTTTATCGCCAACCCTAATGTTATAATCAGGCGACAAACGATTCTTCTTGTAAAGGCTCTTCAGTCGAATGCCATATTTCTGTGCAATGGAATACATGCTCTCACCCGCCTTCACCGTATGCGGACGGTTCTTGAAGTTTCGCTCAGCCTTGTTGCGCTTCTTTTTCAAGTAAATAACGTCGCCATCGTCAAGCGTCTCTCTTTTGTCGCGCTCGTTGTATTTTGCAAGCTTTCGGCCAGAAATGCCCAGCTCCTTGCCTAGCGACTTGAACGTCTCGCCCTTCTTGGCTATCACGTAGTAGTTGTCGTTATAGGCCTTTATCACATATCTTACCCCATCCGGCCCCGGACTCTCCTCCGAGGCGTGCTTGGCTATGAAGCGGTCGTAGGTAGTGGCCCTGTCATATTTGTTAAGACCGTAAAGTTCTATAATCTGCGTCAGCTTCGAGGCATACTGTGGATTGGTGGCATAGCCACATTGCTTCAGTCCGCGTGCCCAACCGCGGTAGTCGGTGCGCTTCAAACTGAAGAGGCGTGCATAGCGCGACTGCGTGGCAAGAAAACGGCTATGGTCCTCGTAACTCTGGCGGGCATTGTCGTAGGCACGGAAGCATTCGCCTGCAGCGTCGTCGTCGTGATAAGTGCGCTTGCCAGTCCATCCGTGGCACTTTATGCCGAAATGGTTGTTGCCCGAACGCGTAAGGTTGCTCCGTCCAGCCGCACTCTCAAACAAGCCTTGCGCAAGCGTGATGCTTGCCGGAATGTTGTAGCGTAGCATTTGCTCGATGGCGAGGTCCTTGTATTGGTCGATGTAAGACTGATAAGCCGAATTCCATTTCATCTGAGCCGAAGCCCCCTGTATGGAAAATAGCAAACAGACAAGAGCAAGCACTACAGAATTGGTTCTTTTATTCATTGTTTGTACGGTTTTTTGTATAGTATTTGCAAAGTTAATGTTTTTAATTAATAAAACATCATACCGTTATTATGTTTTGTGACATTTTTTTGTACCTTTGCATTTGGTAAATGATGTTACATGGCAAACATGCGGCATCTGACCCTACTAATATATGATAAGTATAACAATTATATAATAAATCTAAAAAGAATATGAAAGCATTTGTTTTTCCTGGACAGGGATCACAGTTCGTAGGTATGGGCAAGGACCTTTACGATACTAACGAAAAGGCTAAGGAACTTTTCGACAAGGCTAACGAAATCCTCGGTTTCAGCATCACCGACATCATGTTTGCAGGAACCGACGAGGAGCTCAAGCAGACAAAGGTAACTCAGCCTGCCGTCTTCCTCCACAGCGTTATCTCGGCCATTTGTCTTGGCGAGGAGTTCGCCCCTGCTATGGTAGCAGGCCACTCGCTTGGTGAGTTCTCTGCTCTCGTTGCAGCTGGCGCGCTCAGCTTCGAGGATGGCTTGAAGCTCGTCTATGCACGTGCTATGGCTATGCAGAAGGCTTGCGAGGCTGCTCCTGGCACAATGGCTGCCGTAATTGGCCTGCCCGACGAGAAGATTGAGGAAATATGCAAGGAGTCGAGCACCGACGGCAACATCGTGGTTGCTGCCAACTACAACTGCCCGGGTCAGCTCGTAATCAGCGGCAATATCGACGCCATCAACGCTGCCTGCGAGAAGCTCAAGGCTGCCGGCGCTAAGCGCGCACTTCCGCTCAAGGTGGGTGGTGCCTTCCACTCTCCGTTGATGCAGCCTGCCAAGGAAGAGCTTGAGGAGGCTATCAAGGCTACAACTGTCTCAGCTCCAAAGTGTCCCGTTTATCAGAACGTCGACGGAATGCCTCACACCAATCCCGAGGAAATCAAGGCCAACCTTATCGCTCAGCTCACAAGCAGTGTGCACTGGACTACAAGCGTGCAAAACATGATTAAGGACGGTGCCGACGACTTCACAGAATGTGGTCCTGGCAAAGCCCTTCAGGGTATGATTGGTCGCATCGACAAGAATGTCAGTGCTCACGGCATACTGTAATAAATAGTCATGGCTAAACAGAAGATTATTATATATCAGGTCTTTACACGACTTTTCGGCAACCGTACCAACGCTTGCAAGCAGAACGGAACGATTGCCGAAAACGGTTGTGGAAAGATGAGCTTCTTCTCTGAAGACATTCTCAAGCAAATTAAGGACAAAGGCTACACTCACATCTGGTATACGGGTGTGATACGTCATGGCTCTGCCACCGACTATTCGGCTCACGGCATTCCACACCAGCATCCTGCCATCGTCAAGGGTAAGGCAGGCTCGCCCTACGCCATAACCGACTACTACGACATCGACCCCGACATAGCCGACAATGTGGACAACCGCATGGCTGAGTTTGAGCGACTCGTGGCTGACAGCCACCGCGCCGGACTCAAGGTGATTATGGACTTTGTGCCAAATCATGTGGCGAGACAGTATAAGTCGGTTGCCAAACCCAATGGCGTTGTTGACCTGGGCGAGGACGACGACCCCACAAAGGCTTTCGACGCTAACAACAATTTCTACTATTGTGTGGGCAACGAATTCCACCCGTCGTTCGACCTCTATGCCGGCGAAAAAGAACCTTACCACGAGAATCCTGCCAAGGCCACTGGCAACGACCATTTCGACGCATGGCCAAGTCGCAACGACTGGTATGAGACGGTGAAGCTGAACTATGGCGTGGACTACTGCAACCCTGGCGGCAAGTCGGAACATTTCGACCCTGTGCCCGACACATGGCAGAAGATGCTCGACATACTGCTCTATTGGTCGGCTAAGGGTGTCGACGGATTCCGCTGCGACATGGCAGAGATGGTGACAACAGCCTTCTGGACATGGGCCATAGCCAAAGTGAAGGCGGCTCACCCTGCCATGATTTTCGTGGCAGAGGTATACAATCCCTGGGAATACAAACATTATGTAGACGCTGGTTTCGACTACCTATATGATAAGGTGGGAATGTACGACACCATGCGCTCCGTAATTTGCGGCAACTGCCCCACATCGCAGATTACAACAGCATGGCAGTGGGTGGACACCATCAACGACCACATGCTCTACTTCCTTGAGAACCACGACGAGCAGCGCATTGCAAGCGACTTTTTTGCAGGCGACGGCTTCAGAGCTTATCCCGCGCTTGCCGTAAACGTGCTCATGCGCTCCAACCCTTTCATGGTTTACGCCGGACAGGAATATGGCGAGCGTGGCATGGACGAGGAGGGATTCAGCGGCAGAGACGGACGCACCACTATCTTCGACTATTGGACAATTCCTACGCTTCACCGTGCCTTCGTCACCAATTCGCTGACGGCTGACGAGAAGAACCTTGCGCGACGCTACGACCGCATCCTTCAGATTGCCAACACCGAGAAATCGGTGGGCGAGGGTGAGTTCTTCGACCTCATGTACGTCAACGAGCACCTGGCTCAGAAGCAGTATGCATTCCTGCGCAAGACTGAAGGCGAAATGCTGCTTGTAGTGGCCAACTTCGCAGCCGAGAAGGTGGCTTGCAAGGTGAACATTCCCGAACATGCCTTCGACTTCCTCAAGATTCCACACGCGGAGCTTGCGGCCGTCGACCTCATCACAGGCGACAAGCTGAAGGCTGACTTGAAGAAAGGCTCAATGGTGAATGTGGAGGTGGAAGCAACCAATTGCAGAATACTTAAATTCAACCTGCCTATGGATACTGAAATCGTGTTCAACGAGCACAACAAGGAAGAGTTTCCTCCTGCTCACACAGCCGAGCACTTGCTCAACCAGACGATGATTCGCCTCTTCGGATGCGGACGTTCGGTGAACGCCCACATAGAGCGCAAGAAGAGTAAGATGACATTCATCCTCGACCACAAGCCTTCGCGCAAGGAGGAGAAAGCCATCGAGGACCGCATGAACGAGCTTATTGCCGACGACATGCCAGTGAGATACGAGGTTGTCGACCGCGACAATCTGCCCCCTGGTGTGTCAGCCGACCGTCTGCCCGAGGATGCCTCCAACAAGGTGCGCCTTGTCTGCATTGGCGACTACGACGTGTGCCCCTGCATTGGCAAGCACGTGAGGTCGACATCGCAGATAGGCAAGTTTGTGATGCTTGGAACCAACTGGGACGAGATGAAGCACGCATTCCGCGTGCGCTTCAAGATTGTGTAAAAAACTGAGCTGCGCAAAGCTCAAAAAGTATAAGAAAACAACGATTTGTTTAATTAAATATTAATTTATCATGACAGAAAACAGACAAACACTCAACCGCAACTTGGCACAGATGCTCAAGGGCGGCGTAATTATGGACGTTACTACTCCTGAACAGGCAAAGATTGCTGAAGAGGCTGGTGCTTGCGCCGTTATGGCACTTGAGCGCATTCCTGCTGACATCCGCGCAGCTGGCGGCGTTTCACGTATGAGCGACCCAAAGATGATCAAGGGCATCCAGGAAGCCGTTTCCATCCCAGTAATGGCTAAGTGCCGTATCGGTCATTTCGCAGAGGCACAGATTCTCCAGGCTATTGAAATCGACTATATCGACGAGAGCGAGGTTTTGTCACCCGCTGATGATGTTTACCATATCGACAAAAATAAGTTTGACGTGCCTTTCGTTTGTGGCGCAAGAAATCTTGGCGAGGCTCTCCGCCGCATTGCCGAGGGTGCTACCATGATTCGCACAAAGGGCGAGCCGGGCACAGGCGACATCGTGCAGGCTGTGCGCCACATGCGTATGATGCAGAGCGAGATCCGTCGTCTCGTTTCTATGTCTGAGGATGAGCTCTACGAGGCTGCAAAGCAGCTCCAGGTGCCTTACGACCTCGTGAAGTATGTTCACGAGAATGGCAAGCTGCCTGTAGTGAACTTCGCTGCCGGTGGTGTTGCTACTCCTGCCGATGCTGCTCTCATGATGCAGCTTGGCGCCGAGGGTGTGTTCGTAGGCTCTGGCATCTTCAAGAGCGGCAACCCACAGAAGCGTGCCCAGGCTATCGTTCAGGCCGTTACCAACTTCAACGATGCTAAGAAGCTCGCTGAGCTTTCGGAGGATCTTGGCGAGGCAATGGTAGGCATCAACGAGAATGAGATTGAGATTCTCATGGCTGAAAGAGGCAAATAAATCAATGAAAGTTGCAGTTTTAGCTTTACAAGGCGCATTCATCGAGCATGAGATAATGCTCGAGCGCCTTGGCGTTGAGACATTTGAAATTCGCCAGCTTGCCGACTGGAGCCAGCCCAAGGACGGACTGGTGATTCCTGGCGGCGAGAGCACTGTGCAGCTCAAGTTGCTCAAGGACCTCAATCTGCTCGAACCTATCGTCAACGACATCAAGGCTGGTCTGCCAGTATTTGGCACCTGCGCCGGACTGATTTTGCTTGCGAAGAAGGTTCAGGGCGAGGACTTCGACAGAATCTCGACTATGGACATCGACGTGTGCCGCAATGCCTACGGTCGTCAGTTGGGTAGCTTCTATGTAGAGAGCAAGGTGGAGGAGATTGGCGATGATGTGCCTATGACCTTTATCCGTGCACCTTACATCAACACTGTCTCTGCCGATGCCAAGGTGCTTGCCGTGGTCGACGGACATATCGTGGCTGCTCGTCAGGGCAACCAGCTCGTCACGGCTTTCCACCCGGAACTGAACGACGACGTGCGCATGCATCAGTACTTCGTGAATATGATGAAGAAGTAAAATAAACGCTGAATCATAAACTATAAGAAAAAATTTAACGACAGTTACACGAAATATAATTTATTTGAATTATACGTGTAATTGTCGTTAATTTTTTGTCGTGTAATCGACGTTAATTTATTTCAGTTGAAAGATTCCCGTTGGCATTTTTCGCCGCAACACCTCAATCTTAACGTCCTTTTCCGTGTCAATCCCCACATTCTCCAACGCCCTCACTACCGTATTCCACGCCAATTCAGGCTTGTTGTTCTCCTCGCTCAGGTGGCAAAGCCACACATGTTTCAGCCGGCTTGAGTAGTTCTCCACCAAGGCTTGTGCGCATTGGTCGTTGCTCAGATGTCCCGTGCCACATTGTATTCTGCGCTTCAGATACTCGGGGTAGGGGCCCACGGCAAGCATCTGCGCGTCATAGTTAGCCTCTATGACGAGGTAATCCGACTGCTGTATGACTGACTTCATGTCGTCGGTGATGCGTCCAACATCGGTGAGCAAACTGAAAACGATGCCGCCATTCTCAATCATGTAGCCCACATTGTCGGAACTGTCGTGGGGCACTTGGAACGGGCGTATGTTGAAATTGCCAATGCTGAACTCCTCGCCATATTCAATCTTTTTTCTGTGGCTCTGTGCTATCTTGCACTTCATGCAGTAGTTCTTGTCCATGCCCTCATGCACAAGCCTTGACGCATAAACCGGGACATCGAATTTCTTGCACAGGCTGCCTACTGACTTAATGTGGTCGGCATGGTCGTGTGTGACGAGAATAGCGTCGAATCCATTCACAAACCGCAATCCGTAATCGCCAAACTGTTTCTTCAACGCTCTTATTCCAACGCCTATGTCTATCAGCAACCCATTGGTGCCGTCGTCCAGATAGTAACAATTTCCGCTGCTGCCACTACCGAATGAAATAAATCGTAACATTTGTATTCTGTTTTTACTTTGATTTCTTGATTTTTGGAAAATATCCATTTTCAACTACAAAATTAATCATAATAATCAGAACCCAATGCATTTTATACGAGTTTTATTTCAGAATGTGGAGGGCTAAATGAATGTGGAATGAGGAATATTTAGACCTCTGAACATCGCCGCCCGATGAGCAGCCAACCTGCGAGGTATTGCCGCCGCTTAAAGTGTTGAATGTTGAGTGTTGAATGTTGAATGGTCGCCTTTGGCGATGTGGAATGATTGAATGTTGAGTGTTGAATGTTTTGAGTTTATGTTTATAGTTTAACTTTTGTACTTTGTCGCTATTGGCGATTTGAATTATTCAATTTTGAATTAATTCATTCTTCATTTTTCATCGGCTCCGCCGACCATTCAACATTCCACCTTCCACAGTCGTCATTTTTTTCCTGTCCAGGAAAAAATTTTTTCCTCCCGAGGGAGTTAATTTTTAACTTTTGTTTTACGGTTGCAAAGTTACGCAATGTTTGGCCACTCATGCAATAGTTGTGGAGGAGTAGCAGGGCGTTTTGTGGCGAAGTAGCATATATGAATGCTGGATGTACTAACTCAGTCATTTAGTCATTTAGTCATTTAGTCAAAATCGATTTTTGTGATGAAAAAATTTCCTATATGTATATAAATAAAAATATATATTTTTATTTATATACATATAGAAGTCAAAATCGCATTTCCATTTTCGAAAATGACTAAATGACTAAATGACTAAATGACTGAATACACAGCCTCCCGTCCTCTCCATAGCAGTCTAACAACATAGATAATCAGCAGTTTAGGTTCTCTAAAGGCAACAAGAGAAAGAACATCTCAATCACACAACATGTGTGTTGAAGCACGCCGAAGGGCGAGATTCTCCCCGAAACAGAGCTTCATGCCCCTCCAAAAACACAAAAATCCTTGCATTTTCACCCCGTTTTATTATGCCGACAAACAAAATAAAGTAACCTTGTGTGGCGTTTCTTGTCTAATTTAGAATCAAACGATACTGAAAACCATAAAGTAAAGTTTCAAACATAAAGCAATCGATATGCAAGCCAACAAGCTTGCTATGAGCCAAATCGGAATGGTATTTTCAAGGTTAAGAAATTAATCCACTCTCGTAATGTGTTGATATAAGGGCGATTGCTATTGTTCGTAGAAGCAATGACAACCGCCCTTTTCGTGTTTATACTCGTAGATTGTACTCCCGACGCATTCCCTCGACTTCACTCAAGAAATAGAGCTAATAGGGAGACTTTGCTTGCGATTTCACCAAATATTATGGCAAAACAGGAGTTTTAGGCAAGAAATGGATGATTTAAACACTATAAATATTGGTCAATAATCATCAAAAGAACTATTAATCGTCCATCAGTTTGCGATAACGTCCCTTCTTTATATCCTCGTTGCCTAAGCGGCGAGCCTTGTTTATCTCGTAGTCAGAGTAGCTGCCCTCGAAGAAGAACACTTCGCCATCGCCCTCAAAAGCGAGGATATGCGTACAGATACGGTCGAGGAACCAACGGTCGTGGCTTATGACAACAGCGCAACCTGCAAAGCTCTCCAGACCTTCCTCAAGCGCACGCAATGTATTTACGTCGATGTCGTTGGTAGGCTCGTCGAGCAAGAGCACGTTGCCTTCCTGCTTGAGGGCAAGAGCCAACTGCAGGCGGTTGCGCTCACCGCCAGAGAGAGTTTCACAGAGTTTCGACTGGTCGGTGCCGGCAAAGTTGAAGCGCGAAATGTAGGCGCGTGCGTTGACGTCGCGTCCGCCAAGGCGCAGAGTCTCATTACCCTGAGAGACAGTCTCATAAACCGACTTCTTCGGGTCGATGTCCTTGTGCTGCTGGTCGACATAGGCAAGCTTCACTGTCTCGCCAACCTCGAATGTTCCACCGTCGGCGTGTTCCAATCCCATAATCATGCGGAATAGGGTAGTCTTTCCTGCACCGTTAGGACCAATAACTCCTACAATGCCGTTAGGCGGAAGCATGAAGTTGAGGTCGTTGAAGAGCACCTTGTCGCCGAAGGCCTTCTTCACGTGCACAGCCTCGATAACCTTGTTGCCAAGGCGCGGACCGTTAGGAATGAAAATCTCAAGTTTCTCCTCGCGCTCCTTCTGCTCTTCGCCAAGCATCTGCTCATAAGCGTTAAGACGAGCCTTGCCCTTAGCCTGACGAGCCTTAGGAGCCATGTGTGCCCACTCAAGCTCGCGCTCAAGAGCCTTGCGGCGCTTGGAAGCCTGCTTCTCCTCCTGCATCATACGTGTGGTCTTCTGCTCAAGCCATGACGAATAGTTGCCATGCCAAGGAATGCCCTCGCCACGGTCAAGCTCCAATATCCATTCGCTCACGTCGTCGAGGAAATAGCGGTCGTGGGTGACGGCAATAACGGTTCCCTCATACTGCTGAAGGTGCTGCTCAAGCCAGTCGATGCTCTCGGCATCAAGGTGGTTGGTAGGCTCGTCGAGCAAGAGTACATCGGGCTTCTGGAGCAAGAGGCGGCAGAGAGCCACGCGGCGGCGTTCGCCACCCGAGAGGTGAGTAACGGGAAGGTCGCCCTTAGGACAACGGAGAGCCGCCATAGCGCGGTCGAGCTTTGAGTCCATGTTCCATGCGTCGGTAGCGTCGATAATGTCCTGCACCTCAGCCTGGCGCTGCATGAGCTTGTCCATCTTGTCGGGGTCGCCATAATATTCCTCAAGTCCGAATTTCTCGTTGATTTCCTCATACTCACGCAGGGCATCATAAGCCTGCTGCACACCTTCCATAACGTTCTCCTTAACTGTCTTCGACTCGTCGAGTGGAGGATCCTGCGGGAGGTAGCCTACTGAGTAGCCCGGACTCCAAACCACTTCACCCTGTGTGGGTTGGTCGAGACCGGCGATAATTTTCATCAATGTCGACTTACCGGCACCATTCAAACCAATGATTCCGATTTTTGCGCCATAGAAGAACGAGAGGTATATGTCCTTCAAAATCTGTTTACGGTTTTGGGGGATAATCTTCGATACTCCCACCATCGAGAAGATAATCTTCTTGTCGTCTACTGTAGCCATTTTAATTTGTTGATTATGTGAGTAATTACTTTTTTACTTTAAATGTCTTCAATGTAACCCTTGGTGAACATGTCGTAGGACAAAGCCTCCAGTTCCTTAAGCGTCATGTGCTCTACGGCACGCTCTATCTTGCGTATTAGCTCATTGCGGCGGTAGTCGCTGTCGTCATTGAGCCGTTTAGAGTGAAAATCCATGTTTTTTTTATATTATTTGATTTGCTTACTAAATTACAGAATTTATTTGATAAAATCGCTTATTTGCCGAAATTATTTGAATTTTATTTCTTTGTATCCCACCAATAAGTCGGTTCTTTGCCCTATTCCTCGGTAGTAGACAAGAGCCTGATAGGTGTTTTCTGTCTGGAAGAAGTTGCCTTCGGAAGAAACCGGCTTAGGCTTGCCTTCAGCATCCACCGCTACATATCTGTAGGAATAATATCCTTGTTTCAGCATAATCCTCGACTCATATTGTTCTTCCAGTTCATTGTAAGTCATCAGATAGTCGGTGGAGTAGGAGCCGTTGGTCCAAACTCCGTCTACATACACATCATAAGGCTGGCGTGGAGCTTTCAGCCGAAACTCCACCATCACATATTCCGACACTTTATCGTTCTCTATATTGTCGCTATTGCGTATGTAGAAAGCACCGTTTGCGTCCTCGTCGTATGTATAGTTTAGGCGAGGATGGTCGGTCCATATTTGAGCGTGAAAAAGCTCTCCGTCCCATCCAACATTCTCAATGCCAAGGGTAGGGTGGGAGACATCGAGAATCTCAAACTTGTGATATTCGTTCCATCCGTTGAATATCAGTTGCTTATTATGTTGCCAACGTATGCCATTGTTTGACAAGAATTGTGGACGTGCATTTCTTCTTGCGTCATTCCAATCCATATTTTGAAGCACAACGGTTTTTATTTCACGCTCTGGATTGTTGATTTTCACATTGGCGTAGTCCACTGACATTTCCACTTGCTGATGGCTTTTGTTAGTATCGATGTCGGTGTTGGATGTGGCAGAGAGAGCGACGCTCATCTGTGGGTCTACCACCATAAAGCAAGCAGTTAGGATAGTGTCGCCCTCGTTCTCGTCATACACCGTCACCTTGTAGTTGCCACTTATCTTCAGTCGGCAGCGTTCATTTGGAATGCTGAATGAATAGTGAGTGTAGAGAGTGTTGGTGTTGATAGATTCCTCAGTGTCGTCGATAATGTTGCCATTGGCAAAACCATCGCAGTAGTCGGTTTCGAATATTCCCTCAGACAACGACCAGTCAGCCTCGCAATGCTCTATTTTATAAGCATAGCGGTGATATTCATGGGTTAGGTCGTCGAAAGCTATATTTATAGGGTCGCCACCATTGAGTTGAGTTATAGGCATCGACAACCAATTTTTGCCTGCCACAACCTGTAGTGAAGCAATGTTTTTAGATTTGATTATATGCTTTTGAGCCCTGGCAGCTAAACATGTGTTTGCTGCCAGGGCCAAAATAAACAATTTCTCAACTTTCTTGATATTTCTACACATATGTGAAGTGTTAGTCTAAAATATTTGTAGCAGTTTTGATTAGAAATCCACTGTCAAACGGAAATTTATTTGTCTTCCTGTGAGATAGTTGGGTATTGCGTATTGCTGACCTGTTACATCCGTAATCCAGTAGTAAGAGTTGACGTTGCTTATGCCAAAGAGGTTAAGACATTCCAAGCCGAGCCATGCGTTGCGTAGCGGATTCTTCTTGGCGTGTCTGTCGGCATTGTTCAGCAGACAGTAGCTCAGTCCTATGTCAGCTCGTTTGTAGGCAGGGGCTCTGAACGAGTTGGAGTCAAGCTCTTTATGTGGGGCAGAGAATGGCAGACCGTCTGCATAGGCAAGTTTCAGCGACATTTTCCATTTGTCGGTACCTGGGAAATAGTCGGTGAAGAACAGGTTGACAGCGTAACGCTGGTCGGTGGGAAGTGGTATGGAGACACCGTTGAGTTTCATCCTTGTGCTCATGAGCGAGAACGAAAGCCACGAATCGGTACCTGGTACAAACTCACCATACATCTTAAGGTCGATGCCTGCAGCATGTCCACGGCATTTGTTTTCGCCATAATACACCACCTTGACGTTGCTCACGCTGTATGGCTCCAAATTGCCAAGCATCTTGTAGTAGGCCTCTGCCGTAAACTTAAACTGCCGGTTGTTCATGCGGAACCGATAGTCGTAGCCTGCTATGAAATGTATCGACCGTTGACTCTTTGCCTTCTTGTTAAGACTGGCATAAGTTATTCCGTTGACCGTAGTAGTGTCGCGAATCTCCTTGAAGAACGGAGCCTGATAGTAAAGACCTGTTGCAAAGCGCATCGTGACATTCTCGTTGAAGGCAGGAATTATTCCTAATGAGAGGCGCGGACTGAGAATTGTCTCGCCTGTGAAACTCCAATGCGACAGGCGCACACCATAGTTTAATGTATATAGCGTCTGTTCGTTGCTGCCCTTAAATCGGTAGGCGTCCTGAATGTAGGCTTCAATGCGGTTGGCACTCAGCACGTTCTTGGCTCGCATACTGTAGATCATAAACAAATCTTTGCCCGTGTGGGGGATGCTGTAGTTGCTTGAGTCGCGCATTTCATACTCCACGGAATTTTCTTCTATATGCTCTTTCTTGAAAGTGAAGGCAGCCTCAATGTCATGGCTTTTCTGTTTAGTTTTAAGCAGAAGTTTTGCACTCTCCACATGAGCGTTGAGATAGTTGCGGGCATGTTGGAAATAAGTTCCCACGCCAAGATTGTCGCTTGTCTCTGTCTGTGTAAGCCAATACTGACCCTGAATGTCGTATTTCTCCTGCTCCCGTGTGTGGAAAGCCGATACTATAAGCGAGAGGCTTGTTTTTTCTCCAAAGTGGCGAGTTATGCCTAAGGAGCCAAAGAATGTGCGGAACACATCTTTTTCCTGTCCGTCGAAAAATACCTTGAACGACTTCACATTCTCCATCGTGCCGAAGTTTGTCTCGCGGTCTTCAGGCGAGAAGTTGTAGTGGTTGTTTGAGATGTTGCCAAGGAACTTTATGTCCCATCGTTTGTTTGGGGTATATGTCAGATATGTCTGATAGTCGATGAATGTTGGGTCGTATTCTCCCTTTGTGTCGAGCGATCCAAGTAGGTTGCGTGTTGTCTTGTAGCGCAGGCCGTTGCTCCATGCTACCTTCTTGTTGCTCAAGCCTATATAGGCGTTAGCTCCGAGCAAACTTGCCGAAACAGACGCTTCGAAAGGCTTTGGGCGTTTGTATGTAATGTTGAGTGCTGAAGACATTTTGTCGCCATAACGCGCCTCATATCCACCTGTTGAGAATTCAATTTTCTCGACCATATCAGGATTGATAACCGAAATGCCTTCCTGCTGACCACTTCGCACAAGAAACGGACGATAAACTTCTACATTATTTATATATACACTGTTCTCGTCGAACGATCCGCCGCGCACGTTGTATTGTGAGGACAATTCGCTGTGGGTCGACACTCCTGCCTGGCTCTGTATAAGTTCTTCGACTGCATTGCCGGTGGTGGAGGGGATTTTCTTCAAGTCATCCTTCTTAATCTCTTGAGTTTGTCCGGTTTGTATACGCGAACCGGTCACGGTAACTTCTTCAAGCTCCTTGTCGCTTGCATGAAGCACAATTTGTAGAGTTTGCTTTCCACGAGGGCGTCTCAGTACTCTAACTTTTGTGCGGTAGCCAATCATCGAGAATCTGATTTCTACAGAATCGGCTGAATGTAGTTGCATATTATATTCTCCCTTCAAGGAGGTCATTGTCATCTTGCCTTGTTTAAGACATGAGACAGAAGCAAACTCAATTGGTGAGTTGTTTTCATCTATAACCCTTCCTTGCAGAGTGAATGTCTGTGCTCTGACCTCAGCGATAGAGCAGACCAGGAATATCTGTAGTATTAGTATTTTTATCTTCATGTATTCTATAACGAAAAAGGATATTATTTATTGTGTATTTGGTTTCAAATAACTTCTATTTATCATAATGGTGATTAGTGATATTTAAAATCAATAAATTTCAAGTCATCAAAAACCACTCAAAAATCATAAAAATAAGCGGATTAAGAGTTATTTCTTAATCCGCTTTATTATTTTTCCGTCGTAAGTGACGATCGTTTCTACCATATAGCTGATAGAAGTTTCGGGTATCGCAAGAATTGCGAAGAAATGAATACCTTCAGCGTCGGCATTCAGGAAAGTCATGTCGCTGAGCACAGCCTGTTTTAGGAATTGCTGTGGCACTTCCGAATCGAAGAATTCCTTGCGCAAATCTCTTGAGAATAGCCGCGATGCTCCTTTGTAGACACTCAGATTGATAATGTTGTCAAAATAAACATTGTCTACTTCCACGCCATCGTCATTGCATGAAGCCACAGCCACTTTATAAGTTGTTGGGTTCACCTGTACATAACAATGATACTTGTCCTCATTGTGGAAATACACAGTGTCGCGCTTGAGCACTTTGTTCTGGTTGACATGCTGAACTGTTTTTGGAGCAAACATCTCAAGATACGACGTGTCGCTTGTCTTGCTGAGTTTCACGCGCTCACCATTCTGGTTTGTGAAAACAAACAGATGCGGAGTCTGCTTTACGATGTGATATTTCACAGTGTTGCCTCCAACAATTATAAAAGAGTCGCGCTCTATGCGGAAATAAGCAGGCGCACTCGTGGAATCAGGGAAATACACAGAATCTCCCTTCACACGGAAGAAAACGTCGTCCTCGTCCTCGTCGAGCCATATTCCTTGCAAATTCTTCTTTGCAGTCAAGTCCTCATGTGGTTTTTCCTGTTGGCTGTTTTTGGAGCCGCAAGCAATGAGTGCCGCAAGCAGCATGACAGACGAAAAAAACACGCTTATATTTTTAAAACTAAACATAATTATGTATTCGAAATAATTTTTTGTTGTGCAAAGATACACATTTTTCACTGTGAAATGCAAATCTATAAATAAAAATTATACCTTTTGTTGCTATTTTTGGATTTTTAGTTTGTCACTCAACATAAAATTCGTAAATTTGCATGTTAAATATTATAATTATGACAGATATCGAAAGACATATAGTGGAACTGCTCCTGGATAACGACTGTGTCATTGTCCCTGGATTTGGTGGCTTCATGGCCCACAGCATGGCTGCTTCTTACGACGAGAAGAATCATGTGTTCCTTCCTCCATCACGTACAATAGGTTTCAACCAACGCCTGACGATGAACGATTCGCTCCTTGCGCAAGCTTATGCCAACTGCTACGACATAAGCTATCCTGAGGCATTGAGGCGAATTGAGCAGGATGTTGAGATGCTTAAGCAGATGGTAGATACAGAGGATGGACATACTATTTGCGGTGTTGGCCGACTCACCAAGGCCGACGACGGTAAGATAGATTTCACTCCTGAGGCTTCTGGCATTGTCTCCCCTGCCCTTTACGGCTTTGACGCTTATGAGATGGAGCTTTATGTGCGCAGTGAGGAGGACACATCAACTGCTGACGAGAAGAAAGAGCAGAAAGATGTGTTGGCCGACGATCAGCCTGTACTTTCAAGCAGAATATTCTCGTCCAACGGTCCGCTTGTTCTTCCGGTTAAGGAGACAAAAAAGCTTGAGGAAGAGGAGAACGAGAGAAAGGAAATAGCTTTGCGCATTCCGATAAGCGTGGTAAAGCATATTGCCGCGGCTTGCGTAGTGTTGTTCGTGTTGCTGTCGTTCCCTTCGAAACTTGGCGACGCCAGCACCTCTCAGCTTAAGCACAGTTCCATCGACACAAGCTTGCTCTACGAGATTCTGCCAAAGGAGATGACAAGTGGCAAGCCTGAAAGTCTAAAAGAAATATCAACAGACCAAACATCCCCAAATACCGCTGCTGCTGAAAATCAGCAAAGCCCGGCTGAGGAAGAAATTGCAATGGGCGAAAATATAAAGCCTTGCTTCAGTATCGTAATGGCAAGCCGAATAACCAAGAGTAATGCCACTGCATACGTTAAGAAACTTCATGCAATGGGACTTACTGACGCTCGCGTTTACTCAACCAACAAGTTCACAATGGTTGTTTACAAGCATTTCGCCACACTTGCCGAAGCCAAGGCCGAAAAGAACAAGTTGATTGACAAGAGCGAGTTTAAGGATTGCTGGATATTTGAGATTAAATAGTAATTTAAATATAAAAAAATCAGAGGAACCCTACTCCACCCTCATTGGCTAATAAAATAATAATCACACAAAAGATTAATGAAAAGAGTAAGATGCCCCAAATGTGACAATTATATCACATTCGACGAGAACAAATACAAGGAAGGACAATCATTGGTGTTTCAATGTCCACAATGTGGCAAGCAGTTTGGAATACGTATTGGCGTTTCCAAGCTCCGCAACACACAGAAGGAGGATAATCCTGAGGAAAATGCTGACGGCAACAAATATGGATATATTACCGTTATCGAGAATGTGTTCCACTACAAGCAGGTTATTCCATTGCAAATGGGTGTGAACGTTATCGGCAGATATATGAAGAACAGCGGTGTGAATTGCGCCATTGAAACCAACGACCCAAGTATCGACATCAACCATTGCTCGATAACCGTTAGCAAGAACAAGAACGGAAAACTTAAATACATTCTGAAGGATGGTCCGAGTTACACAGGAACATTTGTCGACAACGTGATTCTTGGTGACCGTGAGCAGCGTCTTATCGAAGACGGTACATTGTTCACAATTGGTGCTACAAGCGTTATCCTCCATACTCCGGATGGCGAGGAAGAGTAAAAAAACGAACAAGATCTATTGTAAATATAAAAGGTGAAGGATTTAATTAGTAATATTCCAAAATCTATTACTAATTAAATCCTTCACCTTATTTGTTCACACTCTTTTGTATTTTTCTTATTTCGTGTAGAACTGGGCCAGCTCAGCTTATGGGGGTTACTTCCGCCAAATACTTGTGATTTTATGTCTTATCGCTATAATGTTCAGCAATGACACAATGGCAAACAATGCCAATCCAAGCAATACAGACCCGAGCATTGTGCCTTCCGAAATCTCAGGAAACAGCATTGCTATTGTTTCAAGATAATAATTGCGTGCGAACACCAAGGCAACAAGAGCTATAACAAGCACAGAGAGGTTGAGAGCCAACGTGAGAATCTGGTAAGGCAGAGCCACACTTGCCGGACTATAGCCTATTAGCAGCAGGTTCTCAAGTTTTGTCGAGTTCTTCTGCACGAGAAGGTAGATGCTGAGCATGAGAATGTAGAAACTCAGCACAGAAATAACCAATCCCACAACCATAACTATCGACACAAGCAACTTAAGGAAGTAGGTGATTTTCTCTGCATCCATATTGTTGTCGGCCGTATCATAGCCGTGATTCTCCATGTAGGTTGTCACCTTGGAGTCGGTAGGATTGTCTACCTCCACAATCAGGCGTGTGGGCTGATTGTCGCTATCTGCCGAATATTCCTTGTTGCTCCACTCCATAAACGACTGTGGCACAAGTATAGAGTTAAGGCGTGATGAGAAACCTATCACCCTACCTTTGAACTGTCCTTCCTTGCCATTGCCATGAACAAACAAGGTGAAGTCGACCATGCCTACAAGTCCCTCGCTAATCTTCGGCAGCGAACGGCTTTGCGCGAAACCGAAATTATACATTGTAATATATGAGCGTGGCAGAATGATAGGCACTGTCTTAGAGCCTTCGTCGTACTGCCATTTGTCGAGCGGCACGTCGACAAACTTGTCGGGCACACTTTCAAGGAAAAGTTCGGAATTAAGAATATTCACTCCTTTCACTCCCATCGTAGCATCCACCTTGTAGGCGGCAGAAGTGAAACGCCCCACTCCGCTCACAAATTTCTGTTCTTTCAATTCGTCAATCTCAGAATTGGCGAATGTATTCGACTGTCCGGATAGTGCGTTGGCCGTGCCTATAGTCTTGCTTACAATCAGATAGTTGTTTTTCATAAAGCTGTCTCCACTCGTAAACACGGGAACCACATCGTTATAGAATTGAAATCCAAACAGAATAATCATTACACCAAACAGGTTGGCGAAGAAAAAGCCGATAAATTGTGGCACGCTTATATGCTGACGCAATAATTTCCAAACCAAATTCATAGTCTATAAGTTTTATCAAAATTCAAATCAATGTGTTTGCCAATGCTCGTCATTATCACTCCCGCATTCTGTCTGCCAGCTTCTTCGAGCACTATTTCGCCCATGATGCGGGCGTTTTCGTCATCGAGGTGGCTGATAGGTTCGTCAAGGAGAATGAAGTCGTAGGGTTGCACCAATGCCCTCATGAGCGCAACACGCTGCTGTTGTCCAAACGACATCTCGCCTATCAAGGCCTGTTTCTTGTCGGCAATGCCAAGACGCTCAAACCAACTGTCTATTTTTTCTGCATCGGCAAAGCCAGTAAGCTTGTTCTTTATCTCCACATTTTCCCACGCTGTGAGTTCTGGAAAGAGGCGCAACTCCTGAAACAGATGGCTTACGTGAGAACGGCGCACTTCTGTCCAATCCTTCTCGCGATACTTTGCGCTTACGGCAGAGTCAAAAAAGATGTTGCCCGTGTAGTCGTGGCGATAGCCTATGAGGTAGCTGCAGAATGTGCTTTTGCCCATTCCGCTTGCTGCCTCTACAAGATAGAGCTTGCCTTTCTCAAAAGTAGCCTCTGTCTTCCATATTTCCGACTTCATGTCGTTTCGGTTGGCAAAGACGTGAGGAACAACATTGTTGAAAACAATCTTTTCCATTTTTCTATTTGTTTATTATCAATTATTTATTTCACAACATAAATCACAGCATCCACATCACCAAGTATAGGCTTTACGATGCTGCCTACTCCCGCCGACAATGCTTCTCCTTGTGTCAAGCCCTTGATGTTGAGCATAAGCACCATGCGGTTGCCCTGTATTTCTTTCTTCAGTTTGTCGGCTATAGGTTGAGGTTTCTCACCTTTATACTCTGGCACCAACTTAGCGTCGGTAGTTCCATAGAACATATCTCCCTCAAGTCCAAAGGCAAAGCGTGTGTTGCCACCGTTGTAGCTCCATGCCCCGTTCGTTCCGGTAATGCTGCATCCCTTTGCACACGACTGTTTCCAGTAGTCCACATCTGCTGTCCATGCAGGATTTTTCACCCTTGCAAACATTGTCATGTCCATATTGTCCGATCCGCCAAGAGCAGTGGTCGTGAAAGTCAAATCGCCGTCCACGCTGCGGATAATGTTGTCGAAATCGATGGCTGTGTTTATGCCCACGAGCAAAGCCTGCAGAGCCTTGTTGTTTTGAAGCAAAGGCAAGAACTGTTTGCCGTCGACATTGGTGAAGAGTCCAATGCTGCATGTGTTTGGTATTTTGTCCAAAAAGTCGCCGTTTATCTTTCGATATGTAGAGTTAGCCTTCTTCAAAGCTTCGTCTACCGACTTGTTGAAGGAAAATGTCTCTCCCTTCATTCTCACTACCTTGTCCTCCTTGTCGAAGTCTACAGCCACCAACACCTGCGAGGCATCTGCGTCCTTGGGCGCACCGATAGTGAATGGCGCAACCATCTTTTCTGGCAAAGCCTGCACCTGTGCAACCATAGCTACCGAACTTTCCATAGAGTCGAGTTTGGCAAACATTGGCCGGGTGATGATGCTTGCATCCTCGTCCTGTCTCAGCATTTTTGTTATTTTGCGTTGGGCGTCGCCCAATGCAGCCGCACTAACAGGGCCCACAACTATCAGAGCCTTACTTGAAAAGCCCACAGCCCAACAGTTGTTGATGTCGGTGAAGGTGAAGTCGCCCTGCTTGCGCAGCGAGCCACATTTTCCCTCGCTATTAGCTTTCTCGAAAGTTTCCTTCAGTTGGCTTTCACTTTTCACCTTTGCACAGATACCGAAGTTGCCGTCGACAGTCTCAAAAGCATAAGCCGTGCTCGACCAGTCTACTCCGCAGCCCTCCACATTAATGTCCTTAGGAAGAAGCGAGGCAAAAGCCTTGGTGCCCTCTTCTACTCCAAGTTGCTTTACGTCCACCTTCACAATGGCAGTAGCCGAAGATGGAATTGCGTTCACATAATCGTTATTGGAACATGATGCTGCCAACAAGGCAACTGCAAATGCCATCAACGTCGTGCGTCCTGTGGTCTTAAGATGATTTAAAACATTCATAAACCTTATTATATTTTTACCTTATTATATAGTTAGAGTCTTCGTTTTGAGAGATTGGCCATCATTACCGCGCTCAGTCCTGCCGTCTCTGTTCTCAGTCGGCTTAGTCCGAGACTTATCGGCTCATAGCCATGCTCCATAGCTTTTCTTACTTCGTCGATGGAGAAGTCGCCTTCCGGACCCACAAGAATGGTAACGGGCTCATCCATCGGAACCGTACGCAGAGTCTCAAACAAATCCTTGCGCTCAATCTCCATGTAGCAATGTGCAATAAACTTTCGGCCCTCGCGAGGAGTGGCAACAAACTTGTCGAATGCTTCCAGTTCGTTCACTTCAGGTTTCCATGCCTTATGGCTCTGCTTCATTGCAGACACCACAATGCGCTCCACACGGTCGGTGCGCAGATTTTTGCGCTCAGAGAATTTGCAGTTCAGGAAACTTAGCTCGTCGAATCCTATCTCTGTTGCCTTTTCTGCCATCCATTCTATGCGGTCCATCATCTTGGTTGGCGCAATGGCAAGAGCTATGCGTCCCTGCCATTCGCGTTGGCACGGCAACTGCTCCACTATATTGTAAAAGCAATGCTTGCCAGAGGCAACGCTCACCTCAGCGTCAAACAATCCCCCCTCGCCGTCTACAAGCAGCATGTGGTCGCCACTCTCAAGCCGCAACACGCGCACAGCATGTTTGGCTTCCTCTTCGGGCAGTTCGCCTGCGGTGGAGGCATTGGGCACATAAAAATATCTCACTTCTTTCATGTTCTTTTGTTTTAAACAGTGTTTATATATAAAAACCATAGGTGTGTCGCGAATGTTTTCTTTCATTTATTATCTGAAGAAATCACTCATGACACACCTGTTGGCATTAACATTTTGTTTTAATCATTGCTACTCTTCTTAGTTCTGAACATCAAGGCGAAGAGCACAGCCACTACAAGAGCATATCCTGCAAAAATGAACCAGCAAGTCTGCCAGTTGCCCACAAGATAACCCTCGTCGGTCCAGTGGCAATAATGATTTATCACCTCGCCCGCAAGCAGAGTTCCTATGGTTGCTCCAAGACCGTTGGTCATGAGCATGAACAATCCCTGGGCCGAGGCTTTCACCTTCTCGTCACACTCCTGGTCAACAAATAGCCCACCCGAAACGTTAAAGAAGTCGAACGCAACACCGTATACAATGCATGAGAGTATGAACAGCGTAACGCCGGGGAACACTGGATTGCCCAATCCGAAGAATCCGAATCGCAACACCCAGGCAAACATAGCCATGAGCATAACCGTCTTGATGCCGTAGCGGCGTAGGAAGAATGGAATGAGCAAGATGCACAAGGCCTCTGCCACCTGGCTTATCGACACCAAGAGCGTGGCGTTGTTTGCGGCAAATGAGTCTGCCATTTCCGGAATGCCCTTGAAGCTTGTGATGAAAGGAGTGGCGTAGCCGTTGGTCACCTGCAACGACATTCCCAACATACATGAGAAGACGAAGAACATAGCCATGCGCTTGGTCTTGAACAGGCGGAACGCCTCGAACCCAAACGACTCAGCGAGCGACCGTGTCTTGCTTGCCTTAGTCTGAAGCTTACATTGCGGCAATGTGAAACAATACACACACAGCAGGATGCCAAGCAATCCCGACACAAGAAACTGGTATTGAGTATATTGGAATTTGCTTGTGTTCTCAGCCAAAGTAAAGCCGAAGGCTCCATCGTTGAGCACGGCACAATTCACAAACCACATAGTGGCGATGAATCCCACGGTGCCAAACACACGGATTGGCGGGAAGTCCTTCACCGTGTCCAGGCCGTTGTTCTTCAATATCGTGAACGCCGTGGTGTTGGAAAGCGCGAGCGTAGGCATGTAGAAAGCCACGCTTATGGTGTAGAGACTGATGAACAGGGTCTTGTCGGGCATGGCGTCGTTGGAGCCGAGCGCAAACAGGCTCACCATAAACACACCTGCTACAAGATGGCAAATACCCAACAGTCGTTGGGGTTGGACAAGTCGGTCGGCCACTATACCCATCAGTGTGGGCATGAATATAGACACAATGCCCTGGATGGCATAGAACCATGAGATTTCACCACCCATTCCGGCTCTTCCCAAATAGTTGCCCATAGAGGTGAGGTAGGCTCCCCAGACAGCGAATTCCAAGAAATTCATAACTGCCAAACGTACTTTCGTATTCATTTATTCGTTCAAATAGTTGTAATTAGTTATACTTTAGCATTTAAGTTAATCAAAGAGGTGCATAATTAATATGCAAAGATACTATTTTTTCGGATAAAGCCTTATTTCCGCAACACTATAATTTAATATTTTTTATAAG
>ULYE01014157.1_pt1 | contig 49671 bp, 36 predicted proteins | sample 1961921 | NCBI WGS metagenome assembly ULYE01 (sample SAMEA4835856, study PRJEB28245) | human gut metagenome | biome: gut microbiome; material: fecal sample | place: Denmark | collected 2008 | reverse complement strand
GGGACTCTAAGTGTATCCCCGATTAATCGGTCTGCAAAATTACTCATTTTTTATGATATGGAGAAAAGAGGTATACAACGGAGTAGTGGTTTTATATTTATTTAACAGATTGGCGATAGGTTAAGGGTATGTATGATACTCTTCACGAACTGCATATATAATAATGTATGGGCACGAAGGTGTATTTGTGTGTTATCGCACACAGCACAAGAAGGTATCTAAAAGTAAATTAAAAAAGCGAAAAACTCGCGTTTTTACTTGGTAGTAACAAGCAAAAAAGCTATATTTGCGACGTTGAAATGACACAACGATAATCTATATAAAACAACTAAAAAACCTTTTACTATGAATGTTGAAAAAATTATGCACGACCTCGAGGCTAAGCACCCGGGCGAAGCAGAGTACTTGCAGGCAGTTCGCGAAGTCCTTATCTCTATCCAGGACGTTTACAACCAGCACCCAGAGTTTGAGAAGGCAAAGCTCATCGAGCGCCTTGTAGAGCCCGAGCGTATTATCACGTTCCGTGTGCCTTGGACCGACGACAAGGGCGAAGTGCATGTAAACATAGGCTATCGCGTTCAGTTCAACGGCGCTATTGGTCCGTACAAGGGCGGCTTGCGATTCCATCCTTCTGTAAACCTCTCTATCCTTAAGTTCCTCGGCTTCGAGCAGACATTCAAGAATGCTCTTACCACTCTGCCTATGGGCGGCGGCAAGGGCGGTTCCGACTTCTCTATCCGCGGACGCAGCGACGCTGAGGTTATGCGTTTCTGCCAGGCATTTATGACCGAGCTTTATCGCCACATCGGTCCCGACGAGGACGTTCCGGCAGGCGATATCGGCGTAGGCGGCAGAGAGATTGGCTACCTCTTCGGTATGTACAAGAAGCTTACACACAAGTATCAGGGCGTGCTTACAGGCAAGGGCCTTGAGTTTGGCGGCTCACGCATCCGTCCTGAGGCTACAGGTTATGGTGCCCTCTACTTTGTACAGCAGATGCTTGCTACACAGGGTCTTGACCTTAAGGGCAAGACAGTGGCTATCTCGGGCTTCGGCAATGTGGCTTGGGGTGCTGCCAAGAAGGCTACCGAGCTTGGCGGTAAGGTGATAACAATATCTGGTCCTGACGGCTACATCCTCGACGAGGCTGGTATCGCAGGCGACAAGATTGACTATATGCTCGAGCTTCGCGCCTCTGGCAACGACATTTGCCAGCCTTACGAGGACGAATTCCCTGGCTCTAAGTTTGTTGCAGGCAAGAAGCCTTGGGAGGTTAAGGCCGACATCTACCTCACATGCGCTACACAGAACGAGCTCAACGGTGCCGATGCCGATATGATTTTGGCACAGAAGCCAATATGCGTTGCCGAGGTTTCTAACATGGGTTGTACAGCCGAGGCTGTCGACAAGTTTGTTGCCGCCAAGCAGCTCTTTGCTCCTGGCAAGGCTGTCAACGCAGGTGGCGTAGCTACATCTGGTCTTGAGATGACTCAGAACTCTGTACGTCTGAGCTGGAGCGAGGCTGAGGTTGACGAGAAGCTGCACTACATCATGCACTCTATCCACGAGCAGTGTGTTAAGTACGGCAAGCAGGCCGACGGCTATATCGACTACGTTCGCGGTGCCAACATCGCCGGATTTATGAAGGTAGCCAACGCTATGATGGCTCAAGGTATAGTATAACATTAAATATATAGGGTGTGTCAATGCTCATTGGTTGAGCTTTGACACACCCTTGTTGCATACCCCCATAATATATAGCACCCCATACTCTTCAATAAGAACACAAACATTTTTAGGTATAGTGAATTTTAGTAGGATAATTTTGGCAGCAGTTGTTGCCCTCTCATCACAGATAGCGGTTCCCGTCGGCGCACAGACGCAGAGGGGAAAGGCTTCCTTTTACTCTAAACGCGCCACCGGATCACGCACAAGCAGCGGCGAGCGCTTACACCACGACAGTCTTACCTGTGCCCATCGCACATACCCATTTGGCACATTGCTCAAGGTTACCAACGAGAGCAATGGCAAGAGCGTGATAGTGCGTGTTACCGACAGAGGTCCTCATTCACGCGGCCGCATCATCGACCTCTCGCATGGCGCCGCACGAAAATTAGGCATAATAAACCAAGGCGTTGCCATGGTTAAGATTGAACGCTACCATAAGAGTCACATTCCTTACCTGCCGGAGAAGGAAGAGGCGCCTGAATTCGAATTCGAGGTAACCGAATACACCCTGCCCGAAAGCGGCGTCCTGCACTTTCCTAAGCACGGCAAGCAATACAAGCAATACGTCAAGACGGTAGACGATGACGACAAGTAGGCACTGTTAGGGGCAGTCACCGTGCGGCATTTAGCGCACAGTGGCAACCTTCACTACAGTGACATAAGATATCGGCTTGCCGTCTCTCTGTGCCGAAACAAGCAGCCTTATCTCGCCGTCCTTTATGCGCTTGTCTGCTTTTACTGTGGCTGTATAGCGCAAGCCCTGACCCGGCATGATGTTCTCCACACGCACGCTGGGCGATATATAGATGCGCTTATTGCCGTCTGCCTCTACAACAGTAGGCATAAAGTTGTATATCGGAGCTTGCGTCTCGTTGTACATCTCGAACTTAACCTTGCCCACTTCGCCTCCATGAAGCACATTATGCTCTGCTGTCTCTTCAAACCGTACATTCTTTATGGTTATCTTGCCACTTTCGGCAGCCTTGTTCGCTCCATATATTTGCTCCACCTTGCCGGCATCCATTGATACGGATGTATCTGGATTATTATTAGGTAGGGTTGACGAAGAATTTACGTCAAAGTCGATACGGTCGTCGCCCGAGTTGGTGGTGTCCACCATTTGCGTTGGGTCAATGTCGTCTACAGGCTGCTGATTGCTGCTGTACGACGGCTCATAAACAGGCTTGTTATTGTAGTTTGACGAAGGCATATACGTGTCGTCCTGGTCTTGATGATGCTGCTTGGTGGCGGCATCGCCAACTGCTGCTCCCACAACGGCACCGCCAGCCATACCGAATATAGTACCAATGTCGCTACCACGCGGACCGCCGGCTATACCACCAATAGCCGAACCCAATATCGAGCCTAACGAGCTGCCCGCATAGGCACCCGTTCCAGCTCCTGTTGTGCAGCTGCTTGCTACAAGAGCCGCACTCATTATCATTACGGAATACTTCTTCATAATAGTTCAGTTTTTATATTGCAAAGGTATCGTTTTCTTACATAAAAGACAATAATTAATGTATAAAAGTAATTTAAAACATCACATAGAGTGCAATATGGAACAATTATGAAGAAGTATTCTACATTTCCTATGAGTCCTTTACGAAGTTACTCAAAATATTTGCCATATTCGATATAATTATGTACTTTAGTGAACAAAAATCGACCAACGATGCAAAACGAATCAAAAACATACCAATTTGAAGTGTGTGCCAATGGCGTGGAGAGCTGCTTGGCAGCCCAGGAAGGCGGTGCCAACCGTGTGGAGTTGTGCGCCGGAATACCCGAGGGAGGCACAACACCCTCGTATGGAGAGATTAAGGTGGCACGACGTCTGCTTACAAGCACACGTCTGCACGTGATAATACGTCCTCGTGGGGGCGACTTTCTGTACACCCCTCTTGAGGTGGAGCGTATGGAGGAGGACATACGTATATGCCGCGAGCTTGGTGTCGACGGCGTTGTCATTGGTTGCCTGAAGGCCGACGGCAGCCTCGACCTCGAAGCCAACCGCCGTTTGAAGGATGCGGCTGGCGACATGTCGGTTACGTTTCACCGTGCCTTCGACCGCTGCGCCGACCCTATGCTTGCCCTTGAGCAGCTCTGCCAGCTTGGCATCGACCGCATCCTTACATCCGGACAACAGCCCACCGCCCAACAGGGCATTAGCTTCTTGCACCGCCTCAACGCTGCCGCCGACGGCCGCATAACCATCCTTGCAGGCTGTGGCGTAAACGAGGGCAATATCAAGGAGATACAAGAGCAAACCGGGGTACACGAGTTTCACTTCTCGGCACGCACGCCAGTAAAGAGCCGCATGCAGTATGCCAACCCCGACGTGTATATGGGCGACAAGGATGTAGACGAGTCGACCTTGATGTACACATCTGCCGAGAGGGTTAGAGCCACTATGGCACAGCTTAAATAAGAAGGCTATAAATCGCCTAAAATGATAAATATGGGGATTCCCTATTCTATTTTAGGGAAATTCCTTACGCTATTGAGATATAAATTGCTACCTTCGCAGTTGATTTAAAGAAGTAAAACAAATTCGAACCAATATGAAGAAGATTATTCTAATGGCAATAGCGGCATTGATGCTGTACATTGCCCCCGCCAACGCACAGGCATACAAGAGTAGCCGCTATTACAACGACCGCACCGGACATCTCGACTATTCGCAGAACCATAACGACAGCTTCTTTGGTCAGAGAGCCAACTATTATGGCTTGCGTATCGGTCCGTCGTTCTCTACTGTCAGTTCGGACGACCCTAATCTTGACGGTGGCAACTCGCAGACAGGTCTCAACCTCGGTGCCGTTGTGGGATTTGCCCTTATCGACCAAGAGCCGCTCTACATCGAGACCGGCCTGTTCTACACCGAGAAGGGTGGAAAGAAGATGCTTAAGGACGGCAAGAAGATGACCTACGACCTCAACTATCTTGAGCTGCCTGTAGTGCTGAAGTATGCCATAGAGATAGACGACGACTTCTCGGTACAGCCTTTTGCCGGCGGCTATCTTGCCTGCGGTATAAGCGGAAAGATACGCAACTATGAGGAGCGCAAAGCCGAAAGCTCTTTCTCTAAGCAGTATTTCCAGAGATTCGACGGCGGTCTGCGCTTCGGTTGTGGTGTTGGCTACGACATGTTCTATGCCGACCTTACATACGATGTGGGCCTGTCGAACATCTGCCACGACGAGTTCGACAAGTCGCACAACGGATGCTTTACGCTCAACTTCGGCGTAAACTTCTAATTAATCAGACCTCTTTTTTCATGCTCTGTTGCCTACGGTATTCCGTAGGCGACACCCCGAGATAATTCTTCGTGAACTTACCAAAGAACGACAGGTTGGGAAAGCCTAACCTGTCGGCTATCTCCTTGATAGACAGATTGGAGTGTTTGAGGTAGCGCTCTATCGACTTGACCGTATACTCGTGTATCCACTCAAGAGCTGTCTTGCCGCTAACCTGCTTGCATATAAACGACAGATACTTAGGTGTGATGCACAGTTCCTCGGCATACTTCTTTACCGAGCACGTCCTGCCTTCGTTCTTTGACAGCAGGTTGATGAACTTGTGGAACAGCAAGTTGGCCTGCTTCATGCTGCCGCCGTCCCTGGTATAGTTTACGTGCGGAGCTATAATGGCGCAAAGCTCAAACACAGTACACGTAAAGATGCTGTGCATAATCTCCTTGTGGAAGAGGTTGTGAGGCTGCTTAATCTTGTGGTCTATTATAGAATAGTACTTGTTGATAAGATCCTGACGCTCGGCGTCGAGATGAATTATCGGATTCTTCGACACATACGACAGCAGGTCGAGAGCATCCTTGGTCATCGGTATGTTGTTGCGTATGGCATCGTACGACAGTCCGATGATTCTCGAATCAAAGTCGGGCGTCATCATATAGTTGCTTAGATACGAGTTTGGCAGGCAAATAACCACGTCGCCCTCTTCTGCCAGCCACGTCTTGCCGTTGATTTCGCCCTGTATACGTCCCTTAAGACAGTATATCATCAACACCATATCCAATTTTACCGTGCCCTCAATGGGCTTGGCTCCAATCTTCTCAATAACCACGATGTCGCCGTCCGAGTAGTCGGCTATACCCTTACCAAGTATAAAGTCGTAGTCTATATACTGTTCCTTGTTGTTGTCTTTTGTCATACAATTCATTCTTTTATGCTTTGCAAAGATAGTCATAATTGCCTTATAGTGTATGCTATAAACCGCATATTTAATGTTCTATTTTTCTGTTTTATATATTTCTAACATACAAAAGCACACATATACGAAGTTTCGACTACTTGCAAATAAGTAGGCATCAACATAAAAAACACTTAATAATTGTCACGTTATTATAGGAAAAGTCGTAACTTTGCAACCAAATCCATAAATATGGATAACAAAGCGGATTATATTCTAACATACAACAAATAACATTTTAAACAGATTTAAGACATGAATGTAGCTATTGTTGGTGCAAGTGGAGCCGTAGGCCAGGAGTTCCTGCGCATACTTGCTGAGAGAGATTTCCCCATTGACAACCTCGTATTGTTCGGCTCTGAGCGTTCTGCCGGCAGCAAATATACATTTAAGGACAAGGAGTACGAAGTGAAGCTCCTTCAGCACAACGACGACTTCAAGGACATCGACGTTGCGTTCACATCGGCTGGCGGCGGCACTGCAAAGGAGTTTGCCGAGACCATCACCAAGCACGGTGCTGTGATGATTGACAATTCGAGCGCCTTCCGTATGTGCGACGACGTGCCATTGGTAGTGCCCGAGTGCAACGCCGAGGATGCCCTCAACCGTCCACGCAACATCATCGCCAATCCTAACTGCACAACAATTATGATGGTTGTAGTGCTTAAGCCTCTTGAGCAGCTTAGCCACATCAAGCGCATACACATCGCCAGCTACCAGAGTGCGAGCGGTGCCGGTGCGGCTGCTATGGCAGAGTTGCAGCAGGAGTACGAGGAGATTATAGAGGGCAAGCCTGTCACTGTAAAGAAGTTCCCTCACCAGCTTGCTTACAACGTCATCCCTCAGATTGACGTGTTCACCGACAACGGCTACACCAAGGAGGAGATGAAGATGTTCAACGAGACACGCAAGATTATGCACAGCGACGTTCGCTGCTCGGCTATGTGCGTGCGTGTAAGCTCGCTGCGTTCTCACTCGGAGAGTGTGTGGATCGAGACCGAGAAGCCTATCTCTGTAGAGGAGGCTCAGAAGGCTATAGCCGCAGCTCCCGGCTGCACACTGAAGGACGACCCTGCCAACCTCGTTTATCCTATGCCTCTTGAGACAGCCGGCAAGGACGACGTGTATGTCGGACGTGTGCGCAAGGACATCGCCGACGACTGCGGCTTGACATTCTGGCTCTCTGGCGACCAGATTCGCAAGGGTGCCGCGCTCAATGCGGTGCAGATTGCTGAGTACCTGTATAAGGTTGGCAACTTGAAGTAAAATGTAACGTATATTTTTAAAAGGCTTAATAGGGTGCCAACTAAGGCTTAGTTAGCCCGTCAGTAAGGCTTAATTGCTTGGTCAGTAAGGCTTAATTGGTCGGTCAGTAAGGCTTGGTTGGCATCCTATATAATTGTTTTATTTTTCTAACCCCTCATTCTCTCACTTTTCAGAGGCAGCATGCTTGTAATGTGTTGGTTGTCAGTGTGTGGCAAGAGTGTTAGGTTGCGCTCGCCATATCTCACCTGTCACGAATCTAACACTAATTAATCATGCCCTCTTGTTGTGCTTTGAAGATGAATAGCCAAATCATTAACCTTAATTATAGTGTGTGAAAACACGCAATTTATTTCATTATATTATGGGTTAGCTATATTTTTAGCGTAGAGAAGAAATCAGTGATAGCTTAGTGACAGGTGTCTAATGCTCGTATAATGGACGTATAATATTTAAGGCGTATAATGGACGTATAAAATAAATTGTACTATATATAGCACAAAATCGAATTAAAATCATTAACTTTGCATTAAATATAACAACAGGCGGAAGCGCTATATGCCGATGCCGATGAAACCATATAAATATAAGAAGAAAAAAGAAGTAAATACATATTAGTTGAACTTGCATTTGCTGTTTATTCGGTAATACTCTGAAACCTAGGAAATTTCAAGTAGTTAAAATCGCGAATAAGTCTGTGAATGTCTGCGCTATAGGCGTGGACTGACTTGTCGATTTTAACGGGTTTTCCTAGGACCTCAGAGTATAGACAAGGCGGTTTGCGCCTTTTCTATGCTCTGTTGTTCCTATTGGAAGACCCGTTTTTTTTACTCTATAGACAAGCCAAATGCCATAACGATGGCACAATTATGCTTTATTCATTAGGGCGGCCTCCTAAGAAAGGGGGCTGTTATGAAGTTTGACCACGAACATTGGCACGAACTCGACATCAATGTCGACAGTCTGTGGATAATTGGACCGAGGGCAAAAGGAGGTAAGCATACCAATGTTTACCATGGCAACTTTGCGCCCCAAATTCCCAACCAGATGATTCGCCGTTACACGGAAGAAGGCGATATCGTGATGGAGCTATTTATGGGCAGCGGCACAACACTCTTTGAATGTGAGACGTTGAAACGCAACTATATCGGATTTGATATAAACAGCGACATCATCAATTTTGTTGAACAACGAATGGAGGGATGCGATACAATAGACTATCGTATCCATAACTGTGACGTGACCAATAGCGAACTTTTCAAACTGCATGTCAACGACGATTTAAGGCAGATGAAAAAGCAAAAGATAGACCTCCTTATTGTTCATCCACCATATCTTGACATTGTAAAATTCACAGACAAGCCCGAAGACCTTTCGGGTATTACAGACATCAACATTTTCCTCGAAAAGTTTATAACAGCAATGGGCAACGCTCTTTGCTATCTTAAAGCGAAGCACTACTTCGCTCTCGTCATTGGCGATATCTATCGCAATGGTGAGGTAATTCCACTTGGCTTCTACCTAATGTATGCCATAAAGAAAGCTTTTAACTGTCAGTTGAAGGGTATTGTCGTGAAGGATATTGTGGGCAATCGTGCCAAAATAGGACAAGAGGCACTATGGAAATATCGTGCTCTTGTAAACGGCAACTATCTCTTCAAACATGAATATCTATTCGTATTCAAGACAAAATAAAAAGATATGGCTACAAAAAAGCAATCTAAAAAGGAACTGTTTTTAGAACTGGCACAACCCGACAAAGATGGTTGCAGCCGTTGGGTGAATGTAACCGAATTTGTAGGAAAATACAGTGTGCTTGTTATGGGAAACGGATGCGATTGGGGACGCAAGAATTCGCCACTACGACAAGCTTACATTCTTGAAATGGACAAATCCATAACACCTGGCAATCGTGTAGACCGTGTACGACTTAAAGGCTTCAATCGCAACGACAGTTTTAGTCAGGCCATACGCAAGGACATTTGCGACGAAATACGCAAACGACGCTGTGTGATGCTTGGTATTAATGGAAAGTCGGAGAACACCATTATCGAGGTTGACCATAAAGACGGACGCAAGAATGATATGCGTGTGTCGGATATGTCGACCCAACAAATTGACGACTTTCAACCGTTGTGTAAGGCTGCCAATGACATTAAAAGACAGATATGCAAGAACTGTACTCAGAGTGACAAACGTTGGGACGCACGCAACATAGAAGGTAACCCGTACGGATTCTACGAAGGCGACGAGAGATATAATGGCACATGCGTAGGTTGCTATCAGTACGACCCTGTGGAATATCGCAAACGTTCTGCACTTCGCATAATTGAGGAAAGCTCAAAGCATACAGCACAGTTTATAATGGAGAAACTCTACCCAAGCATAACACATAAAAAATGACATACAGTTTACAATATATAGCAGATGAGATGAATATGTCGCTCAAAACAATACGACGATTCGTTGCATCTAAGGAACTAAAAACAACAAAAGTAAACAACACCTATACCGTTTCGGAAGAAGACTTCAAAGAGTTCAAGAAGTATATCGAGAATGGCGGTGATAAAAAGCATCGTGATTCGGTTGCTGAAGGATTCTTGGATTTCGGTGATAATGAAGACAACAAACAGGATAACCATAAACCTCATTGGACTGATATATCTGCATATTGGCAACAGACAAGTAAGTCGGATATGACATTTGTTGACTTGTTCTGTGGCGCAGGAGGCTTAAGCAAGGGGCTTGAGCTTGCAGGGCTTGAGGGTATATGTGGCTTGGACTTTTTTGAAGAAGCATGCAGAACGTATAACCGAAACTTCAACCATCCGTTTGTAAATGGAGATATTCGCTCTGAACATACCAAAAAGGAATTTTACGATGTTGTACGCCGGCAGCTTGCCGGCAGACATCTTGATATTGTAGCTGGCGGTTTTCCTTGCCAAGGATTCTCTATGGCTGGCAATAGAATTGTAGACGACCCACGCAACTCGCTTTATAAAGAGTTGATCGAAGTAGTACAGGAACTGCACCCCGACTTTGTTATATGCGAGAATGTCAAGGGGCTACGCACAATGCTTGGTGGCAAGGTAGAGCAGAAGATTCTTGCAGATTTTCAAAGTATAGGTTATCAGATGAATGTGGAAACACTTTGTGCTGCGGATTATTATACTCCGCAGAAACGCGAACGTGTGATATTTATAGGTAACAGAATAGGTGTGAAAAACTTACACCCGGCTCCGTTGCTTGCCCCGAAGGACTATGTAACAACAGGCGAGGCTATTGCCGATTTGATGAATCATCCAGCCGACTCGGCGTTTAATCATGAACCTACACGTCATCGTCCGGATATGGCACAGCGGATTATGGACACACCAGAAGGAAAGAGTCTGTACAAAGGCTATAGTGACGCGTGGAAAAAATGTCCTTGGAATGAGCCGTCGTGTACAATAAAGGAAAATCACGGAGGTGTCAACCTACATCCTAAATTGCCACGTGTACTTACTGCACGCGAGATGGCAAGGCTACAATCTTTTCCTGACAACTTTATTTTTGAAGGCAAGAAGAATAAACAGCTTGTACAAATAGGCAATGCGGTACCTCCTCTACTCGGTAAAGCTATAGGATTGGCTATACGAAAGGCTAAAGGCGAGTTGGATAAATAGCTATGTACAGCAAGTTAAAAAGTGCATGAATATAAATATTGCGGTTGCTTTTCCATAATTTTGCATACTGGAAAAACAACCGCAATTTATTATGTATATAGAAAACATCGATATTGACGAGCAACTTGCCATACTATGGAGCAAAGTCTACGCTTCTATTATATATATTATAGACAATCATTTTGGACGTGAACAAAAGGTTGTTCTTACATGCAACGATTCGGCAGATGCGATAGTTGTCACTTACGACGGGGTTATAAAGCTACTCAGTAAAGATGGCTTTTTAGAGGATGCCGAACAGTTTGACGACTATGTTTTGTACGATGTCTATAGAGAATTAATGTGATAGCTTAGTGTTAGGTGTCCCTCCCACACTGCAACCTAACACTTCTGTATCTCTCTCTATATCAACGCTATACATCGTTGGTAGGAAGAGAAAGTGAGAGAATGAGGGGTTGAAAAAGAAAAAGACATAGTAATATCCTTCTGTCTGAAGTTTATACCCACTGTTCAATAACGGTTTGTGTAGTATAAAATATCTTAATAACCCACTTTATTTACAATGTTTATTTGGTTATATGTGTTGAAAAGTGTAGCTTTGCTGTGATATTACGTGTCAGAAAGTGTAAACTTTTGCTATAACCAAGTGTCGAAAAGTGTAGTAAACTGACTATTTTATGTGTCTAAAAGTGTAATAAGATGAAGAGAAAAATATATACTCAGCTTGTTGAATGGAAGAATCAAGAACATCATAAGCCATTGATATTAAACGGAGTAAGGCAATGTGGAAAGACTTATATACTAAAGGAATTCGGTCGCAAAGAGTTTGATAATCTTGCTTATGTCAGTTGTGATAGAAATGAGAACTTGTATGCTATATATGCAGGCGACTTTGATACAGCAAGAATTATTCGTGGATTAAGTGCTTTGACCGGAGTGGATATCATTCCAGGCAAGACCCTTATATTCTTGGATGAGGTGCAAGCGTTTCCCAAAGCTTTGGAAGCCTTGAAGTATTTCTGCGAAGATGCTCCCGAGTATCATATTGTGGTGGCTGGTTCGCTATTGGGTGTTGCCTTGCATACTGGTGTTTCTTTTCCTGTAGGTAAGGTGCAAACAATGCGCCTGTTTCCGATGGACTTTGAAGAATTTCTTATGGCAATGGGCGAAAACCAACTGCTCAAGTTGATGCATAGCAAAGATTATGAGCTGATGAATGCGTTTCACGAGAAATTAAAAGACTATTTACGTCAATACTATTATGTGGGTGGAATGCCTGAAGTTGTGAAGACGTATGTGGAAAACAAATTGCTGAACCAAGTGCGCACTATTCAGAACGAGATACTTTCCAATTATGCCAGCGACTTTTCAAAGCATGCTCCAACACAGGAGGTGCCTCGCATAGATATGGTATGGCGGTCTATATTGGGGCAACTATCTAAAGAAAATAAGAAATTTGTCTATGGTGTATTGAAGAAAGGTGGCAGAGCCAAAGAGTTTGAATTGGCAATACAATGGTTGGTGGATGCCGGTTTGGTGTATAAGATAACCAAGGTGACAAAGCCAGAGTTGCCCTTGAAGTTTTATGAAGACTTGTCGGCATTCAAGCTATATCTATGCGATTGTGGACTGATGGGGGCAATGGCAGATACCGCTGCAAAGGATGTGTTGCTTGGCGATAATGTATTTACGGAATATAAGGGAGCGTTCACTGAACAATATGTTCTTCAACAGTTGCTTGCATCAGGTTTTACCAATATTTATTATTATAGTTCCGAAACATCTCGTATGGAGATGGATTTCCTCGTTCAGCGTAATGGCATCCTATTGCCTATAGAGGTAAAGGGCGGTACAAGCATCAAGGCAACCTCGTTGCATAATTACCTTATGGAGCATCCGGATATATCTGCCATACGCTATTCTATGTTGCCATACCGTCAACAAGATAACATCACCAATATGCCACTATACGGAGTATTTCTGTGATAAGACAACTATTAAAGTATTTGCAGTGCAATGGCGGCGCAGGCTTCTGCGTCAGCCAAGGCATGGTGATGGTTGGTTAAGTCGTATCCGCAACGCGCGGCGATAACGTTAAGTGTGTGCTGGCCTTTGGGCCATACCCGGCGCGAGGCTATGCAGGTGCAGTAGAAGGGGTAGTCGGGATAGTCCATCTGATATACACGGAAGACTGCCTTCAGGCAACTCTCGTCGAACGCCTTGTTGTGGGCAACGAGTGGCAGGCCGGCTATCTTATGCTCTACATGCTTCCATACCTCGGGAAAGATGGGGGCGTCCTCGGTATCGGCGGCGCATAGGCCATGCACCTGGCTGCACCAGTAGTTGTAATATTCGGGTTCGGGCTTGATGAGCGAGTAGAACTTGTCCACTATCTCGCCTCCACGAACTATGACGATGCCAACAGAGCATACTGATGAACGCTCGTTGTTGGCTGTTTCAAAATCGATTGCGGCAAAGTCTTTCATTGTTGCATTTGTTTAATAAAACCTTTTGTATGTTATCATGGTGGTGTATTTGTCCTGTTTGCTATTGCAAAAGTATGATATTTAATTAAAATTAGCAAATAATTTGATAGTTTTATCATTGTTATTCAATAAACGTCTACTTTTTGTAAACGGACAGGCAGCATGTTGCATAAGCGTAACAATATATATACAGCTCCAAAATAATATAGCAACAGATTTCTTACTATCAGAAATTTGCTGTACCTTTGTCTTTAAGTTGGCTACGTGTGCTTTTAATGTATGCCTTCAATTAAGCAATAATACAAACAATAACAATAAACATAACAACTATGAGCAAGTTCAACAGAATTCTTCTCAAGCTCAGCGGCGAGAGCCTTATGGGCAAGCAGAGCTTCGGTATCGACCCGGTGCGTCTGGGCGAGTATGCACAGCAGATTAAGGAAGTGCACGAGATGGGTGTGCAGATAGGCATCGTTATCGGTGGCGGCAACATCTTCCGCGGACTGAGCGGAGCGTCTAAGGGTTTCGACCGTGTTAAGGGCGACCAGATGGGTATGTGCGCCACAGTGATCAACTCGCTTGCTCTTAGCTCTGCCCTCGGCGCCCTCGGCGTTAAGACCAAGGTGCTTACAGCTATCCGTATGGAGCCTATCGGCGAGTTCTACTCTAAGTGGAAGGCTATCGAGGCTATGGAGGCAGGTTATGTGTGCATCTTCTCGGCAGGTACAGGTTCGCCTTACTTCACAACCGATACCGGCTCGTCATTGCGCGGCATAGAGATTGAGGCAGACGTTATGCTCAAGGGTACACGTGTTGACGGCATCTACACAGCCGACCCAGAGAAGGACCCTACAGCAACCAAGTTTACCGATATAACATACGACGAGATTTATACTCGTGGCCTAAAGGTGATGGACCTCACAGCAACAACAATGTGCAAGGAGAACAACTTGCCTATCTACGTGTTCAATATGGACATCGTGGGCAACCTTAAGAAGGTGATGGACGGTGAGCCTATCGGCACATTGGTACACAACTAATTGTAAATGTAAACAACAATGAAACATTCTTTACGCAGTATTTCTTTAACATTGGCTTTCTTTGCCTTTGGCTCGGCTTTTGCGCAGGGACCCAATGGCAGCGGCACCTACTATCAGGCTGCCGACGGCAAGAAAGGAAAGGCGCTTAAGACAGCGCTGTTTAAAATCATAAAGAGCCCTAAGGTGGTTTCGTACAACAATCTGCAAGAAAAATATAAGACTACCGACCGCCGCGAAGACGGTAAGGTGTGGGATATGTATTCGTGTACAACCAACTATAACTTCAGCCAGTGTACGGGCAGTTATTCTAAGGAGGGCGACATGTTCAATCGTGAGCACTCGTTCCCAAAGAGCTGGTTTGGTGGTAAGGTGTCGCCTATGTATTCGGACATTGTACACGTTGTACCGTGCGACGGCTATGTGAACAACCGCCGTGGACACGAGCCTTGCGGCGAGACCGACGGCGATGTGTATAAGTCGAACAAGGGCTTTAGCAAACTTGGTGCATCTAAAACTCCTGGCTATACGGGCAAAGTGTTCGAGCCAAACGATATCTATAAGGGCGACTTTGCGCGTATCTACCTCTATATGGCAACGTGCTATGAGGACCGCATCTCGTCTTGGAGCTGTCCGATGCTTGCTGGCAACAGCTATCCGGCATATAAGGATTGGGTTATAAAGATGTTCTTGAGGTGGACAGCCAACGACCCCGTAAGCGAGAAGGAGATAAACCGCAACAACGCTGCTTATAGTATACAGAAGAACCGCAACCCCTTTGTCGACTATCCAGGATTGGAGCAGTATATCTGGGGCGACAAGCAGGATGTGCCTTTTAGCTACGACAACTACGACAAGCCAACCGGCATATACAACATCCCCACTGTTGAGGCTCCGCGCATTGTGCGTGTATACACCATCAGCGGAACCATGGTTCGCACTGCCGACAGCGAGACTAATGCCCTCGACGGCCTTGCCAAGGGTATGTACATTGTCAATGGCAAGAAGTATGTGGTGAACTAATGTAAATAATATGTGGTGAACTAATGTAATAAAAGAAAAAGGCGTGCAACTCCTTGGAGCTGCACGCCTTTTCTTTTACTTGTTCTTCTCGTAATATCCAATGGCAGCCTTGATGTTCTTCTGTACTGCCTTTGTGCTGAATGTGGCGCCGGTGCAACCGTCTACCTCGGTGCGCTCGGCAAGTTTCTTAGCCTTCGATATCTTGAGGTTGTTGTACAGTGGCAGCAGAAACTGCTTGACACGGGCGAAGTAAGGCACCGTTTCCTCGTTCTTAAGAGCCACCACCTTCACTACTTTCCCGTTCTTGATGTGCACCTCTACAGGTGTGCCCTTGCGATAGCCGCGAGCCTTGCATATAGTGTTGGTGCGAACAATGTAGGTTCCGTCGGCATGTCGTGTCATCACATTGTCGGCATGTACGGAGATGGTTGCGAGGAGCAGCAATAGTGTTGCTGCCCCTCTTGATACGTACTTATGTATTGAAAAGATAGTCGTTGTCATTCTTTTACTTTGTTTTTAGGGTTATTTCATTGTTACCTGTATACGGTTGCCTGGTGCTGTAAGCTGCTTGCAGAAGTGGCGTATATCATCTGTGGTAAGGCTGTCCACCTTCTTAAGATAGTCCTTGTCGAAGTCGATGCCCTCTCTCAGCTCGTGATAGCGCACATATTCCCACCATCCGTTGGTTAGCACGGCGCGGTGGTAGTTCTTGCGCTCATACTCCTTTATCGTCTCTAATTGCTCCTCGCTTGGGCCCTCTGCAGCCATCAGTTGCAGCTGTTGGTCGATAATGGGCAGCAGCTCGTCGTACTTGTTGGGGTCGCAACGGAAGCTTATCGTCATCGAACATCCGTCTGTGGGATACTTCCAGAACTGTCCGTCCACGCTCACACCGTATGTTCCGCCCTTCTCCTCGCGCACTTTTTCGGTGTATACGCTACGCATTATCTGAGCCAGAACGTCGAGCTTGAGGTCGGTGTCGGCAGTGTAGGCTATCGGTGCAGAGTAGACAATGTTGGTCTGTGCCGACGGTGTAGCCTTCTGTTTGCTGAACACCTTGGTCACCTGTCCGGGCTGAATGTCGAGGAGGTAGGGTCCAGGCTTGCAGTCGCGGTTGCTGTTCTTCTTGCCCGGCAAGCTTGCCACGTACTGGCAAAGCAGCTCCTCGAAGTCGTCCTCACGAATGTCGCCCGTAACGATAAGGTTCATACCGGCAAGATTGCTGAAGCGTTCGTGGTAGATTTGGTACATGCGTTCGAAGTCTACCTCGTTCAGGCGGTCGGCTGTCAGAGGCTGTGTGCGCTTGCGTTGACCGTATACGGCTATGCGCAGCGAGTCGTTGTAGGTAACGTTAGGGCTTGCGTTGCGGTTGCGCAGCATCGACTGCTGCTTGGCTATCATATTCTGGAATATAGCCTTGTCCTTGCGCGGATTGGTGAGGTAGAGGTACATTATCTGCAACCATGTCTTAAAGTCGGATGCTACGCACACTCCCCTTACACCCTCTTCTTCGGCGTCGATGTACGGCACCACACGCAATGCCTTGCCACGGCGCTTCTTTTCGAGAGTAAGGAAGTCGAAGTCGGCAGCACCGCTCTCCTTAACCACACTGCCGAGGAACTGCAGGGTAGGAGCGTCAGAGTCGGGATAGAGCGAGCGTCCGCCCATACGGAACATATTAATGGTAAGGCGGTTAGGCTCGATGTCCGACTGTCGTGCGCTCACCTTGATGCCGTTTGACAGTAGATATTCGGTGTAGCCATTGGCTGCAACATGCTTCGACAGAATCTTGCCCTTCTTTGGCAGCTTCTTCATAAAGGTTGGGTCAACCTGCTTGGCAGTGTTGTCGTTGGTGTATTCCTGTTGCTGAGCGTGCTCTATCCATGCCTTAAACTCGTTGGCAGACGGCATGGTGTATGGCTTGCCGTCGTACTGTGTAGGACCGAAGACGATGCACACCTGATTCTGGTTGTCCACCATCTCCCTCATCGTCTGGTTGATGTCGTCGAGTGTAACGGTAGCGGAGAATTCTGCCTCAAGTGCCGCCTCGTATTCGATGTTCATACAAGGCTCGTCGCTGCAGAAGTTGGACACCATGTTCTTGGCATATTCAGCGTTGCGTGTCTTGTTCTTGTTGTCCAAGCGGTGCTCTATGCTTACGGTGTGCTGCACCTTTGCATGCTCAAGCTCGGCGGCGGTAAATCCGTAGCGTCTTGCCTTCTCCACAATCTCGATGGCAGCGTCGATGCCAGCCTGCGGATTGTTGGGCATCAGTCCGATGTTAAGGGCAAAGGCGTCCTTCTCGGTTGTAACGTAGTAGCTTCCTGCTCGGCAACTTGCCGACATAACCCTTGGCTGTGCCTCGTGCGATAGCTGTGCCAAGCGCTGGCGTAGTATGAACATGGCAAGCTTCGACTTGTAGCTGCCTAAAAAAGCCTCTCGTGTTGCTCTCGTCTCTCGTGGTTCGGCGTCGTGCTTCATATAGAGCGAGAGGTTAAGTGTGGGCTGCTCCTTGTCGGCTTGGGTGTATACTATCATCTCCTTGTTGTCTGGCACGCTGTAGTAGGTGCGCTGTGGCGCATTGGCAGGTACGGTGTCGGCACCGAAGAGAGTCTTAATTTTGGCTTCAATGTCGTCTACATTGATGTCGCCCACAACGATGATGCCCTGCAGGTCGGGACGATACCACTTGTGGTAATAGTCGCGCAGCGTGTCGTAGTGGAATGTGTCCACCACTTGGATATTACCCATAGGCAGACAGTCGGCATACTTTGAGCCGGCATATATCACCGGCATGGCGTTCTCCATCATACGCTGCGATGCCATACGCGAGCGTCGTGTGCGCCACTCCTCGCGTATAACGCCGCGCTCTTGGTCTATCTCGTTGTCCTTAAGCAGTAGCGAGCCAGCCCAGTCGTGCAGTATGATGAGGCAGGTGTCGGTTACGCCAACCTTGTCAACAGGAGCGTTGGATATGTTGTACACCGTTTGGTCGATGGAGGTGTAGGCATTGAGGTCGGCGCCAAACTTGATGCCGTTGCGCTCGCACCAGTTGCGTACAGAGCGCTCGCCGCCATTGCCGTCAGGAAAGTTGCGTGTACCGTTGAACGCCATGTGCTCAAGGAAGTGAGCCAGTCCGCGCTGCTCGGGTTGCTCGAGTATGGAGCCTACACGCTGTGCAATGTAGAAGTCGGCTTGCCCAGGAGTTTGGTCGTTGTGGCGTATGTAGTAGGTAAGCCCGTTGGCGAGCTTACCTTTGCGTATGCAACTGTCGAGAGGCAACGTCTGTGCCGACACCGCCATGCAGCTGCCAAGGCACATCAGAAGAGAGAAGATTCGTCTTTGTTTCATATAAAGAGATTAAGTGTTAGAGTTGGAAATTGATATTTATTTCTCAACAGTATTTTATTACTCGGCTATCTCAATGCCACTGACAGTGTACTTCTTGTTGTTCTTTACAATAACAATCTGTCCGTTTCTCAAGAATACGCCATTGGCTTTATTGCCGTTGTTGACATTAGTGTTGCTTATGCCTGTTTGTGTGGCAGGGTCGAGAGGCAGCGCCTTAAGTCCGGCACCAATAACGTTGCCTTTGCCAAGAGCGATGGTGGTGTTGCCGCGAAGATTGCCAATAAACTCGGTGGTGCCAGATGACGTAACCTTGCCATTGTTGGTGCACAATTCTACAGACACCAGTCCCTCGGCACGTGCAGAGTTGGCTGCTATGCCGGCAACGTACATGTCTTGTCCGCTAACCGAGCCATTGTTGCGACAATTCTTTATAACAGTGGCAGCCTCGTCGCCCTTCATCACGTTGCCAACGATGCCACCGACATTCTTTACACCGCTTATCGCGCCTCTGTTGGTACAGCCTTCGATGTCTACTGCAAAGCTGGCGCAGCTTACGATGCCTGCTGTGTACTGCTTCGACTTGGATGTTCCCTTTGTGTCGTCTACATTACCGTTGTTGGTGCAATACTTTATGGCACCCGAGTAGGAACCCGCAATACCTGCCGAGCCTAAGCCGTTGGTTGTTGATATCTTGCCGCCGTTGGCGCTACTTTCTATAAGATAGTTGTAGGTGGTGATGCTGTTGCCCGACTGCGATCCGCCGCAGATGCCCGCCGCATAGGTCATGGCCTTGACATTGCCGTAGTTATGACAGTCTTTTATTGTGCCACAACCGTTGACCATAAATCCGCATATACCGCCGGCGGCAAAGTTGGTGGCTGTGATGTTGGCATTGTTGGTGCAGTCTTGTATAGTGCCCATATTGAGTGAGGCTATAGTGCCAACATAGTTGTAGCTTGTGATGTGGTTGTTCTCGTCGAAGACGATGTTACTAACGACACCGTTCTTGTCGATACAACCAAACAGGGCGTTGTACTTGCCGGCTGCATTGTTGCTGCTCTCGGTGTGGTAGATGCCGCTGATGGTATGGCCGTAGCCGTCGAAAGTGCCGTCGAAGCCGTAGGCTATCTTGGTAATCTGGGCGTTGCCGTCCTTGCCTATGGCAGGCAGCTGAACGGGGTTCTCTGCCGAACCGCCGAAGTCGATGTCGTTAGTCATCTTGAAGTACTCGCCGGTTCCTTTGTGGTTGGCGTTGCAATTCTTAGCCATTGCTTCGAAATCGGCTGCTGTGCTGATGAGGTAAGGGTCGCCTTGTGTACCCGAACCTTTAAGTCCCCAGCTGTTAGATACTGTAGAGCCATCGCTCTGTGCCATAACTGTCATCGTTGCTACGCAAGCGAAGATGAGTGTAAAGATTTTCTTCATATTCTTATTTTTATAGTTGTTTTTAGAATGTTGCCGCTGCCGTTATGGATAGCGTGTTGCGTGTCTGTCCTTTGTTGTCGCCGTTGGTGGCTTGACGGAAGTTGTACCTCAGAGATATGGACGGACGTATGGACGTGCCTCTAATGGGCATCTCGTAGGTAATGGCAGCGTGGGCTGCCGCTTGTCTGTAGCTGCCCATTGTGGCTGTGCCACCTGCCTCTGCCGACCATAACGACCCGCCTCGTGTGGCAAGGCTGCGCCTGGCGCTTACAAACGGGGCTATGATGTGGCGCGAGGCGGTGTATATATCCGGGTATACGTAGGCAGTTTGGCGGCGGGTCCAGTAGTAGGTGCCTCCCGTGATGTGCCACAGGTATATATTGCCCGATGGTTTCCAGTAGGCGTTGAGCGCCGCCGAGCCGTATGTCTGAGTCTTGTCTGCCATCTTTGTAGGCTCGAAGTATTCGTAGTATATGGCAGATGTGCCGTTGGCGGCTGTGGTGCGGCGATAGTTCTCGCGTTCGGATGTAAGACGCTCGGTTGTCATGCGCAGGTCAATCCATACCAGACGCTCAGCCCTTTGTATCATGTCGTAGCGCAGATGCAATGCGAGGTTGTCGCCATGGTGCTGCTCGTGCGACGCGCTGTATTGCGACTTGCGTCCATAGTAGCCCTTGAGGTGGGTGTAGGCAATGTCGGCAAAGACGCGGTTGAGCTTTGCTTGGGCGCTAACGCCAATGTGTTCGCTCAGCAGCGGCAGCTTGTTCTTGCTGTCGGTGAATCCCTCGGTGCCGAAGGTCTCGCGCTCGCCATGGTTGTTGGCATAGTCGATAAGCGTGTAGTATATCTGGTCGGTGGTGCCGTAGGTCTTAAACTGCATCGTCTCTGTGCGGCGGCTGTACACCATCCCTATACCCACGCCACTGTTGTGTGGCAGCGACAGGAAGGCGTCAACACCTGTGTGCATATCCATAAGCGTGTTGCTGTGGCGCAGGTCGCGCTGCTTGGCGTATGTTCCGGCTGTGTAGTCGATATGTGCGCCAACCGCCAGGTTGCGCCAAACATTCCAGCCTACGGCTCCGTCGATGCCGAATGTCTCCATGCTCTTGTCGCCGGCATTGCTGTATGTGTCCTCCACGAGGTCGAACGGCATAAGCCTAAGCGTAGGCATAAGCATGCTGCCGGCTGCGCCCGACATATAACGCCTGTTGTATGTGGCGCTGCCGTAAGCCACGACGTCGGCAGACAACCTGTAGTACGAGCGCACGTCGGCACTGTAGGCATCCTCTCTCTTGCCATCCGACATGGTGTGCAGCTTGCCTCCGTCGTGCCGATAGGCAAGGGTGGCTTGCGATATGGTGCTGTCGCCGAAGGTGGTAAGGGCGGCTGCATTGTCGGATGCCAGCCATACGTTGCGCTGCTCGGTAAGCTTGAAGTCGCGTTGTGCCATTGCCGGCAGGCACAGCATACTAACGAAGAGAACAATAATCGGCCTCATAAAAATCGTTTGTTGAGTTGTTGGTGTCCTGATATATGGCATGCCCGTCGACGGTCTTTTCCACCTTTCTTATTAAAGAGTGGCTGTAGCCTCCGGTTAGGGTGGCATAGCCTGTGTCGAGATCGGGCGTTATGCGTTTCTTGCAGTTGGCAAGAGCTGTGGCGTTGTACACCTCCACCGCATCTATAACCCAGCTGCACGGCATCTTAAGACAGGCATACACGATGTTGCCCTCCTTGCCCGTTGGGTATATAATGTTGTCTGGGTTCTCGCCGAATTGCTTTGGAGTGACGCCTTCGGTGCGGAACATTATCACTGCTGGAGAAGTCTGGCTCATAGCCCAAGCATTGCCCTTGCCATACTTCACCGCCTTGAGATAGTGGCTTGTGGAGATAACGTCGGCTGGCGAAGGATAATACAGGGTGTTGTTGTACTTGCCACCGTCGCTGCTTGTAGCCTCCACATCGTACATACAATAGTAGGCTGCGTTGGCATAGTTGATTGAGTTGCTGTAGGTCTGGGTGTTGTCAATGGCTCCATGCACGTTTACCACAAGCTCGGTGTAGGGTGCGATGGTGCTTCCTTGCTGGAAATACCAAATGCCGTTGAGAGCCGGAATCCAGTTGCTGTCGGCATAGTCGAGCTTGCCTCCGTTGAGGAAGGAGTGGGTGTTGGCCTCGGCGTTGTATGGCTCGACGATGCCGAAGCCCACATTGTCGAGCGATACAGGCTCTGACGAGTTGTTGTACAATATGATGCACTTGTCGATGGCAAACTTGCCGGAGCCGTCGTCCTTCTGGCAACCTCCGTTATACAGTTCCTTTATAAGTATAGGGTTGGCCTTCTGCAGGGTGGTGACGCTTACAAGTAGCTCAATAGAGGTGTTGGTGCTGCCTACGATTACATCAGACAGCGCACCGTTGCACACTTGGCGGAAGTATTCGTCGTCGCTCACCTTCGATGCGCTTATGCTGTATATGCCTGCCGGCAGCGTGAAGCGGGCTATGCCGTCGGCATCGGTCGACGCCTCGAAGGTGCCGCCAATGCCATTGGTCATCTTCACCGCTACATCGTCAACGCTTTGGCTAAGCCGCACCTCTACGTTGTAGGTGTCTATATGCTCGTCGTAGCTGCAAGATGCCAAGAGGGTTAGCACCATAAGCAGAAGGACGAATGGATATTTTATCGTATTGCTCATATTATCTTATATAAAAATGATTAATCCTGAATCTTAATCTGCGGCAGCCTACAGCTTAACCCTTACCGACGCTCCGTAGTAGAACCTTGGAATGTATCCGCTGTCGAAGAGCGACGTTTTTAGTCCGGTTTGCGCATTGCGTACGGATGCCATATTGTTGAGGAAGTTGTTGGCATAGAACGACAGGCTAACCCAACGTCCAATCTCCTTGGTTACAGAGAAGTTGGCAGAGTAGTATGCCGACACGTCCTGTGGGTTGAAGTAGTAGGCGGTGTTGCTTCTTACTATAAGGTTGCTCAGCTGTCGGTACAGGTTGGGGTCGTTGTCTTTGGCTGCCAACAGGGCGTCGGCAAAGGGTATACGCTCAGATGGATTGTCCCATGTAGAGTAGTACTCTGGATATACCGCCACATAATGGTCGGTCTGCCCCGTGTATTTTGTACCCGTAACGTCGCCTGCCTCATTGAGGGCAATGGTTGTGCGGTTACTCGACAGGTTGCGTCGGTAGTTCATGAGGGTAGCCTCAAGCCGCATGGTCATTATTAGTCGCATCCGTGGTATGCGTGCGGTAAGGGTGGTGTTGAGGCTGCATCCCTTGTCAAGGATGCCGTTGCTCACCGCAGGTGTGCTTGCTGTGGATGCCGATGTAACGTTGCTGCCAACATAATAGCCTATCAGTGGTTGTACACTTGAGCCTTCGGCTTGGTCGGCTACGCCGTTGGGACAGCCCGCTATAAGCGTGTTGTCGACGCCGCGGTAGTGGTAGAATTTGCCGTCAAGGCGCAGCGACAAACCAACGGTGTGCCTGTTGCTGATGATAGGCGTCTCTGCCACCCACTCCAGTCCGTACCGTGTCACTGGCGATCCGTTGACATACTGTCGGTTGGCGGTGTACGTGTGGCGGGTGGAGAAGGGCAGTGTAACGGTATTGCCGTTGGTGGCTGACGTCACGCTTACCACACCTGTCGTTGGGTTGACGTTGTATATGCGGTCGGCGGCGGCTATGCCACATCCCTCAAGGGCCGACTGCGACGTCTGGTTGTAGGCAAACGGGGTGTACACGTTCAGTGTTTGGTATGGATTGTACGTGCGGCTCCAGAACGCCGAAACGCTTAATCGTGTCTTGCCGATGCTTGCATCCAAGCCTGCCTCAACCTGATTGGAGTGTTGCCACTTAAGGCGGTCGTTGTATATGGCACGTTGCACGTTGGTGTAGTAGGCATAGTAGGCCTTGCCGTCGGCAGTGGAGCCAGGAGTAAACACAAGTCGGTCGGTATATGTGTCGGCTGGATAAAGCACCTGGAACGAAGGTAGCTTGACGCTTTTGCCATATCCGGCATGTGCCGTGAGCGACGCCTTTCTACCTTTTATTATATTATAGCGTATGTTGAATCGTGGCGACAGGCTCGCCGCGGTGCCGTATGAGGAGCCGCTTATCATCGTGATGTCGTCGCGCAGTCCGCCTACAATCATCAGCCTGCCAACCGTGAGCCGTTCCTCAAGAAACAATGCAAGGTTGTGCATTGTAGGCAGGGAGCTGTAGTCGTAGGGTCGCCATGTGGGCGCCAGACGCATGTCGTCGTAATAAGTGCCTTGTCCGTTGTTGCGTGTAGAGTTCAGCTCGGCTCCCAATGTAAGCTTGTTTGTCGCCCCAAGTATGCGCCTTGTCCACTCGCCCTTAAGCTTAAGTTGCAGGCTCAGCGGCTTTTGGTCGTTGAAGGAGCGCACATACCAGTAGCCCGTCGGACCAAGAATGACGCTGCCCGTACCCATGCCGTCGGCATAGTCCTTGGCTATGGCATAGCCGTCGGTAAGGGTATGCAGGTAGGCTTGGGTTGAAGAGGACGATGTGTTGGTGTAGTTCTCCGAGCGTCTGTCAGCTGTAGAGAAGGCAGCCTGTAGGGCAATGTTGAATACGCCAGAACGTTGTGTGTTGCATAGCCAGTCTATCTGCATATTGGCACGTAGCTGGTTGTCGCGTTGGCGCTGGTAGGTGTCGCGGAAAGCGTCGGGGTCTGCCTTTGAGTTGTAGCCGCCGATGTTGCCCGTAAGCCCAGCGGTAAGGTTAAGGCTTGAGCCTTTTAGCCTGAATACCTTATTGTAGGTAGCCGACAGGATGTTGCGGCTATATGCGGTGTAGGGCGATGCAATGTCGGTGAAGGAGCGTGCGTGCTCAACCGAGAAGTTCAGCGTTCCGGCGTTGTGGCCCAATGCCAAGCCCTTGCTAAGCGCCACCTGGCGTGTGTACGGATTGGTGGATGCCTCCACAATCCATGGAGTGTGTCCGCGACGGGTATTGACCTTGACCACGCCGTTGCTAATGTCGCCATACTCAACACCGGGTATTCCGGCTATCACCTCAATGCTTTCGATGTTGGATGTGGATATGTTGCGGGTTGATGCCGACTGTGTCTCGCTCATGCTTGCGTTGTTGTTAAGGCGCACCCCGTCTACCTCGATGGCTGTGCCGAACGCGGCGTTGCCCCTTTCGCCCGAAGTAGAGCGCAGCGCCATGCGCGAGTCGTCCATCAGTGTGGAGTTGACGGTCTGTCCGCCAGGCAGCAGCGACATAATGTCGTTGAGCGATAGGGCTTGTGAGTGGTCGAGTGTGGTACGGTCGATAGAGTAGGTTGTGGTTCCTATTGTAGACCTCTTGCGTGCTGTAACCTCTACGCCTGGAATACTAAGATTCTCCTCCTTAAGTCGAATATTCTTAAGGTCGGTGTTGCGTTCGAGGTTGAATTGTATGGCACGGGTGATATATCCCAAGGTCCTTACCTCAATGGCGGTTGGTCCTTGGGGCACATTCTCAATGCGGAATGTACCGTTGGCATCGGTTGTTGCCCACAGCTCAAGGTTCAATACCTTAACAATGGCGTATGAGAGGGGTTGCATGGTGTGGTCGTCGAGCACACGTCCCGACACCCTATACCGTCCGTCGTTGGCTGTTGCCGCTGCCGATATTATACATAAAAGTAATAATGTTATTACATTCTTCATTACTTGACAACTTGTCGATTAAACAATATAACTTGTTGTAGTTTAAATGACAAAGTTATCACAGTTTTTGGTTTTTCGCAATACCGAAATTTAGGTAATTTGTTGTGGCAGGTTCATTATACGAACCAAATATTATACGTTCATTATACGAACTTTAAAACGCCTCCCCGATAAACAACAATTTACCATCCAACATCCTTATATCTGATGCTTCCAAGTAATAGAGAAAGGGTTGCAGATGGCAGATAAAAAAACATTTATACTTCCTCAAAGTCCACATAGTCGCCCTCGTCCTTGCCGAAGATTTTACGGTTGGCCTGTTGCGTGGGGCGCTCGTCGTACAGCTCTTCGTATAAGTCGGATGTCTGAGAGCCGCCCGCTGTTGTTCGGGAGCCGCCCGTAGTGCGGTTGCCGGTAGTTGACGACGAATTGCTCCATGTCGAACCGCCGCCAGCAGATGTCGTGCGTCTGCCAGCCGAAGCCCCGTTGGCAGCCTTGCCGTGTGCCGTAAAGTGGCGAGCCATTTGCTTGACGCGCAAGTACATATATATCATCATGCCGATGATGAATACTGCCACGAGCAGAGCTACGAGGAATATTGATTTTAAGAGTAGTCCGAATATAGCCATAACATTCTGTCTTAATTGTTTCTTTTAATTGTTGATAATTGTTTGCTATGTTTATATGGACAAACACCATGCCATTTTTTTTAGGCCTTCTTGCTTTTGGCAACCAGGTCGTCAATGCAAGAGATGATGAAGTACCAGGCAATGATTACCCAGAAGCTCTCGAGCAATCCAAGCCATACAATCATCAGTACGGAGAAGATGATGAACGAGTAGCGAAGCTCGTTGCCCTTCCATCCCCATTGCTTAAACTTGAGGGCGAACATCGGAATCTCTGACACCATAAGCCAGCTGCTGATGCATACCATAACCAATATGGCTGGAACGATGAGCGGAGACGACTCGATGAAGTCGGTCTGCGATACAAGCAGTGAGCCCCAGAAGAGGGCGTTGGCAGGGGTGGGCAGTCCGATGAACGAGGTGGTCTGTCGGGTGTCGAGGTTGAACTTGGCGAGACGCAGTGCCGAGAAAGCCGCCATTACGAAGGCAAAGTAGGGCACGTATGCGCTTACTGGTGCAAGCACCGATGGATACTCCAATATGGATAGTTGGTTGAAAACCATTGCTGCCGGCGCAACACCGAAGGTTACGTCGTCGGCAAGCGAGTCAAGCTCCTTGCCTATAGGCGAGCTCACGCTAAAGAGGCGTGCGCTCATACCGTCGAAGAAGTCGAACACGGCGCCCATAACAATCCATAACAATGCCAGCTTAGTGTCGCCGCAGAGGGCAAAGACGGTAGCTGTGCATCCTGATATGAGATTGCAACAGGTGAGAGTGTTTGGTATGTTGCGAGTTATTAAGTTTGCCATGATTCGAAATTCGTGTTACTTGTTACTATATTATGTTGCTGTCTTGGCTATGCTTTGTCTACTTAAGCTTAGCTATAACAGTCTGGTCGCCGGTTGTTGCCTGGCCCATCTTCACGCATATCTCGGTGCCGAGCGGCAGATACACGTCCACACGCGAGCCGAACTTGATGAATCCGAGGTGCTCGTCGATGTAACATTCCTCGCCTTCCTTGGCGTATGTCACGATGCGTCGAGCCACCGCTCCTGCTATCTGTCGGCATAGGATGTCGGTGCCTTCGGGTGTTGTTATAATGACGTCGGCATGCTCGTTCTCCTCGCTTGCCTTTGGCAGCCACGCTTTGTGGAAGTTGCCGTTGTGGTGTGCCACCAGCTTCACCTTGCCGTCAACCGGGAACCAGTTGGCATGCACATTGAAGAGGCTCATAAATATGCTCACCATTATGCGGCGCTCGTGGAAGTAGGTGTCCTCGTCCACCTCCTCGATAACGACCACGCGTCCGTCGGCAGGTGCAACGACAATCTTCTCCGTGTCTTCTTGCGGGAAGAAGCGAACGGGGCAACGGAAGAAGTTGATAACGATACAATAGACAGTTCCCATTACGGCAGTGAAGCACCAGAAGGGTGCCTTGTTGTCGCAAAAGCGCCAAAGCAGTAGGGCTATGGCTGCAATAGCGATGAAGCCATATACGAGAGTGTCAGTGCCTTCACGGTGAAGACGTATCTTCTTGAGTTTCTTAATTCTTTTGATCATTTGTCGATTTAGTGGGGTTAGGCTTGTTTTGATTTGTCGTATTAATTCTATAAACTTGTGTCGTGACAACAGGTTCGTCTTTACTTGCGCTGCATGGACACGGGATATCTGTGCAAAGGTAGCGGTTTTTTATGGAAGTGACAAATTTTTTAATGTTTCTTCACTGCTTCACATATATAATATACCTTGTTGCTTATAAAATGTTAGGTTTTTCAATAACTTTGCGTATCTTTGTACTTCAAAACTAAAAAAGAAGTTTTTCGCACTAATGGAAGATTTTATACATCTACACGTTCACACCTACTACTCCATTCTCGACGGACAGTCGCCCGTGCAGAAGATTGTAGACAAGGCTGTGGCCAACGGCATGCGCGGTATGGCCATTACCGATCACGGCAACATGTTTGGCGTGAAGGAGCTGTACAACTACTGCAACAAGATTAACGGCAAACTGAAGGACGAGGGCAAGAAGCCTTTCAAGCCTATCTTCGGATGCGAGATGTACGTGGCTCATCGCCGCAAGTCGGACCGCGTCAAGGAGAAGGGCGATATGGGCGGCTATCACCTCATTGTGCTTGCCAAGAACTATAAAGGCTACAAGAATCTAATCAAGCTCGTGTCGCGTGCTTGGGTAGACGGCTATTATATGCGCCCACGTACCGACCGCGAAGACCTTGAGAAGTATCACGAGGACCTTATTGTGTGCTCGGCATGTATTGCCGGCGAGGTGCCGTCTAAGATATTGAAGGGCGATATGGCTGGAGCGCGAGAGGCTCTGGAGTGGTATAAGCGTGTGTTTGGCGACGACTACTACCTCGAGCTGCAGCGCCACGAGGTGAAAGACCCGCACCAGCGTGCCAACCGCGAAACCTTCCCATTGCAGCAGCGTGCCAACAAGGAGCTTATCAACCTTGCACGCGAGTATGGCGTGAAGCTTGTATGCACCAACGACTGCCACTTTGTCGACCAGGACAATGCCGAGGCGCACGACCACCTGCTGTGTCTTGCCACCGGAAAGGACCTCGACGACCCTAACCGCATGCTCTACTCGAAGCAGGAGTGGTTCAAGACGCGCGAGGAGATGAACGCTATCTTCTCGGATGTGCCCGAGGCTTTGAGCAACACTCTTGAGATATTGGACAAGGTGGAGTTCTATTCCATCGACCATGCGCCTATCATGCCGTTCTTCCCCATACCCGAAGAGTTTGGTACGGAGGAAGAGACACGCAAGCGCATATCGCCCGAAGAGCTGTTCCGCGAGTTTACAACCGACGAGAACGGCAACGAGATTATGTCGCACGAGGAAGCCGAGAAGAAGATTAAGAAGCTCGGCGGACTGGAAAAGCTCTACCGAATAAAGTTTGAGGCCGACTATCTTGCTAAGCTTGCCTACGACGGAGCAAAGAAGCTCTACGGCGACCCGCTGACGGACGAGGTGCACGAGCGCATCAAGTTTGAGCTGCACATTATGAAGACCATGGGTTTCCCGGGCTACTTCCTCATTGTGCAGGACTTCATCAACTCGGCTCGCGACGAGCTCGGCGTGATGGTGGGGCCGGGCCGTGGATCGGCTGCCGGTTCGGTGGTGGCTTATTGTCTTGGCATCACCAAGATAGACCCTATAAAGTACGACCTGCTGTTCGAGCGTTTTCTTAACCCCGACCGTATCTCCCTCCCTGATATCGATACCGACTTCGACGATGATGGTCGTGGTAAAGTATTGGAGTGGGTGGAGGACAAGTACGGTCACGACAAGGTGGCGCACATCATAACCTATGGCACAATGGCCACCAAGAACTCCATCAAGGACGTTGCCCGTGTGGAGAAGTTGCCGCTCGACGTAAGCAACCGCCTGTGCAAGGCAATACCCGACAAGCTGCCCGACGGAATGAAGATGAATCTGCCCAACGCCATCAAGTGTGTGCCAGAGCTGCGCGATGCCGAGGCAAGCGCCAACCCATTGCTTGCCAACACCATTAAATATGCCAAGATGCTGGAGGGCACCGTACGTGGTACGGGCATCCATGCCTGTGGTACTATTATCTGCCGCGACGCCATAAGCGAGTGGGTGCCGGTGTCTACTGCTGAGGACAAGAGCGACCCCGGACACAAACTGCTTGCCACACAGTACGACGGACACGTTATCGAGGAGACTGGTCTTATCAAGATGGACTTCCTCGGACTGTCAACCCTCTCTATCATGAAGGAGACTGTAGAGAACATCCGTCTGACACAAGGCTTCACATTAGACCTCGACACGATACCTATAGACGACGAACTGACATACAAACTATACCAGGAGGGCCGCACAATAGGTACCTTCCAGTTTGAGTCGGCTGGTATGCAGAAGTATCTGCGCGAGCTTAGACCAACCGTCTTCGAGGACCTTATCGCCATGAATGCGCTCTACCGACCGGGTCCGATGGACTACATTCCGTCCTTCATTGCCCGTAAAAACGGCAAGGAGGAGATTAAATACGACATCCCCTGCATGGAGAAGTATCTTAAGGATACGTACGGCATCACCGTGTACCAGGAGCAGGTGATGCTTCTGTCGCGACAGCTTGCCAACTTCACCCGAGGCGAGTCGGACGCTCTGCGTAAGGCTATGGGTAAGAAGAAGAAGGCTATTGTAGACGCCATGAAGCCTAAATTCATCGAGGGTGGAAAGAAGAACGGACACGACCCCAAGGTGCTTGAGAAGATTTGGGCCGACTGGGAGAAGTTTGCCTCGTACGCCTTCAACAAGTCGCACGCCACATGTTATTCGTGGGTGGCATATCAAACGGCATACCTCAAGGCCCACTATCCAGCCGAGTTTATGGCAGGCAACATGAGCCGATGTATCAGCGACATCACGAAGATTACGAAGCTAATGTCGGAGTGTCAGTCGATGGGCATACCATGTCTTGGTCCGGATGTCAACGAGAGTCAGCGCAAGTTCTCTGCCAACAAGAAGGGCGAGGTGCGTTTCGGCCTCTCTGCCATCAAGGGTATGGGCGACGCGGCTGCCGTCAACATCATAGCCGAGCGCGAGAAGAACGGACCTTACAAGGACATCTTCGACTTTGTGCAGCGTGTCAACCTCTCTGCCGTCAACCGCAAGGCTATGGAGTCGTTGGCGCTTAGTGGCGGATTCGACTCGTTCGGTATCCGTCGCGAGCAATACTTCGGAGTTAATGCCAAGGGCGACACCTTTGTTGAGACGCTCTTAAGATACGGACAGGTGTATCAGTCGGAACAGTCGTCCATGCAAAACTCGCTCTTCGGAGATATGGGTGGTGTGGAGATAACCACTCCGCCCGTACCCAATGCCGAGCAATGGAGCACCATGGAGCTGCTTAAGAAGGAGCGCGAGCTTGTGGGCATCTACCTCTCGGCTCATCCGCTCGACGATTATGCCGTGGTGCTTAACCATCTGTGCAACCTCAAGTGTACACAGGTGGGACGCGAGATGGACAAGAAGGAGCTGTCTAAGTTTGAGGAGTTGTCGTTCGGCGGCATCGTTACAAGTGTGTCATCGCGTTGGACCAAGACCAACAAGCCGTTTGGCATTGTAACCATAGAAGACTTTGACGGAGCCGGCGAGATAGCTCTCTTTGGAGAGGAATGGACAAAATGGCAGAGTATGTTGCAGGAGGAATATCCTGTCTACATCACTGCCAAGTGTCAGCAGCGCTTCCGTAACAACCCCGATGCCTACGATTTGGTGATAAAGAAGATAGAGTTCTTGAGCGATGTAAAAGACAAGTCGATAGACAAGTTTACCATATATATCGACTCGACGCTCTTTGCCGACTCGTGCATGACCGACCTGGAGACGATGTTGCGCAGCAATACGGGCCATGTGCCGCTCTACTTCAATATACACGACATCGAGCACAACACCAATATAGAGATGTTCTGCCGCAACGTGGCGGTGGATGTCAACAAGAAGCTGCTTTCGTTCCTCGACGAGATGGACAAGCAGGTAGGCGAGCAGCAGAGTGTGCGCTATGCCATAAACTAATGGTAGTGGAGGTAAGGCTCTTGTATTTGGCACAAACTTTGATGTTAATAAATCATCAGCTATATAATAAACAATAAATAATAAACCCAATAAAATTAAGAAACAATGGAAGTAACAATCACAAACGAGAACATCGAGCAGTATAAGAATGGCTCTCTGCCATTGGTAGTAGACCTCTGGGCTACATGGTGCGGCCCTTGCCGTATGATTGCCCCTATCGTGTCAAAGCTCGCCGACGAATACGACGGCAAGATTGTTGTAGGCAAGTGCGACGTTGAGGAGAACGACGACGTTGCTGCCGAGTATCGCGTACGCAACATCCCTACATTGCTCTTCTTCAAGGGCGGCGAGCTCGTTGGCAAGCACGTTGGTGCCATAACAGAGGGCGACCTCAAGGCTAAGTTTGACGAACTGCTGTAATATTAGCATCTCTGTACGCATAATATAATAATGGCGCAAACCATTATGCTGTATATCGGCATAAAGGTTTGCGCCATTTATTATACTATATAACCCATTTTCCGTTCTTCCTGCCACCCTCTCTTCTTAAAAGTCCTTTGGCTTGTAGGTATGCAAGGTCTCGTTCTATAGTACGAGTGGTAATCGTTTTCTTTCCCGACATTTTCTCTGCCAACTCTGGTATTGTAATTGTCGGGTTAAGCATAATAGCCGATATTATATTCTTTTGGCGTTCAGTGAGTTTGCTGTATATTTCTTTCCCGACATTATGATCTTCTTTCCCGACATTTATTATGACATCATCATTTATAGACTTCTCATACTCTACAATCTCAGCTCTAAGGTTTTTAGTATGTTCATTCAACATAAAGCATTGGAATGGCAGCATAGATTCTTCTTCACGAGAGGCATTCAGCGCTTCTATGTATGCAGCTTTGTCTTCGGTTATAACCTTAGAAGGTACAAGTCCAAACTCAAATTGCAAATGATTCATAATAAGACGTGACATCCGTCCGTTGCCGTCCACCCAGGGATGAATAGCAACAAGAATATTGTGGGCGTCAAAACTTAAGAGGTAGGCATCAATATCATTAGGATGTTGCATCAGTATCTCTCTACGTTGGTTTATTGCGTTGCAGAAATCTGTTAGTCGAGAGGGAACCTTTAGATAGTTCATATATGATCGTCCGCCAGACCCTGCTGTCACTCCTACAAGTCGTAGGTCTCCTTTTGAAGAGTCAAAATCTCCTTGAAGTGTGCTGTACAAGCTACCAGTGTTCTTCATTACCAATGCCGACAATGATTTTAGCATATCTACAGAGAATGCTTTGTGTTCTTCTGCCCATAATATTGACTGGTCATAGGCACGTTTCAAGTCAAGGTTCATCAATTGTTCAACCATGGGTCTGCCTTTTGCAGAAATACCCTCGTCAAACAGTAGTTGGTTTTCTATTTCTGTTACCGTAGAGCCTTCTATGGCTGTGGAATGTGTAATAATAGAGTACAGATAGAATTTGCTATAGTCTATCTGTTCCGAAACGCCAAGACTTTTGTATTTATTCAATACTTCTTGTAGTTCTTTTATGTATTTGTCCATATCTGTCATTTGTCACAAAGATATATAAACTTGGCGTGATAAAAGAAAGAAATATAGCAAACCTTTATGTATCGTACGTTATTTTAACAATTTTATTATACAACTTGTTGCTTTCCTATGCCTTATGTTGAGAAAAAGTTGTTATCTTTGTAGCTCTTCGCATTGAAGACCGAACATTTATAATAATTAAGAGTATATAGTATTAATAAACCCAAATGGATATGGATAACAACTCAGCAAACATTGTTGACAACCCGCAAGTAAAGCCGCACTCTTGTGCCGACTCGCAGAACTTCTGGCTGTGGCTCGGCGCTCTTGTCATTGGTGGCGCGCTTGGCATGCTCGGCATCGAATGGATTAACACGGCTGCCAACTTTATAGCCACAGTCTTTACACGTCTGTTTCAGTTTATAGCCGTGCCCACTATAGCCTTGGCTGTAACCATGACGCTCGCAACATTCGGCACACGTAAGGACACAGGCCGAATCTTCAGACGCACCATTACCTACACGTTGCTCACCACTATAGCGGCAGCTGCCGTGGGCATGGTGCTCTACCGCATCATCAGTCCCGACAATCTGCCTGCCGAACTGGTACACAGCAGCAAGGCGGCTGCAGCCATACCGCACGAGGTGCAGGGTGCGGCGTCTTATTACGAATACTTGTTAGGCATCGTGCCCGACAACGTTATGCGCCCCTTCTTCGAGGGCAACGTGCTCTCAGTGCTGCTCATTGCCGTAGCCGTGGGCATTGCGCTTGCCAAGATGCCCGACACCGGCAGCAAGCGCACGCTTATGAGTGGGCTTACCGGACTGCAGGATCTTGTGTCCAAGCTCATCCACTGGCTCATCCATGCCTTGCCGTTGGGCATCCTCGCCTTTGCCGCACAGCTGTCGGCAGAAGTGTCGGCAGGAGTCGTTGTGTCGTCTATCGGCAAGTATGTAGCCGTTATATTGGGCGGCAATATATTGCAGTTCTTCGTCGTTCTGCCCCTGTTCTTGGTGGCACGCCGTCTTAATCCGATAAAGGTGATGCGTGCCATGACCCCGGCTGTGCTTATGGCTCTGTTCACCAAAAGCTCGGCAGCAACCCTGCCCGTTACCATACAGAGTGCAGAGGAGCGTCTTGGCGTCGACTCGAAGGTGGCGCGCTTTGTGCTGCCAATATGTACAACGATAAACATGAACGGCTGTGCAGCCTTTATCTTCGTAACATCATTGTTTGTTATGCAGAATGGAGGGGTAGACCTCACGCTCACAACAATGCTTGTTTGGCTCTTTATATCGGTGATAGCTGCCATTGGCAACGCCGGTGTGCCTATGGGTTGCTACTTCCTTACGCTCTCCCTCATGTCGGGCATAGGAGCGCCGATAGCCATAATGGGCATCATTCTCCCCGTCTTTACCGTTCTGGATATGATAGAGACGGCAGAGAATGTATGGTCCGACTCGTGTGTTGCGGCAATGACCGACCGCGACCTTAAGCGATAACAACCTTTCCGCCAAGCACCACCTTCTTCACTATGGGGGTGGTGTAGGCGTATGGTATGTAGTCGACAGATGGCAGTGGGGTAGTGATAAAGAAGTTGGCTACCTTGCCTTTGGCTATACTGCCATAGTTTTTGCTTTCGCCCATTGCGCAAGCACCGTTGATTGTTGCGGCATTAAGGGCCTCGTTGGGCAGCAATCGCATCTTTATACAAGCCAACGAAACCACAAACTTCATATCGCCCGAAGGTGTAGAGCCGGGGTTGTAGTCGCTTGCTATAGCCACGCTAAGCCCTGCTTCAATCATCTTGCGGCCCTTGCCGTAAGGCATATTGAGGAAGAAGGAAGTGCCGGGCAGTACGGTTGGCATGGTGTTGCTGTTGCGCAGGATGTCAATCTCCTCCACCGTCATGCTCTCCAAGTGGTCTACCGACAACGCTCCATGCTTTACGCCAACCTCCACACCGCCCGACGATGCCAGCTCGTCGGCATGTATCTTGGGGCGCATACCCCAAGTGGCGGCGGCTTCGAGTATGCGGCTTGTCTCTTCGGGTGTGAAGAAACCGCGGTCGCAGAACACGTCAACAAAGTCGGCAAGTCCTTGACGTCCCACCTCGGGTATCATCTCGTCTATAATGAGCTTTACATATTGGTCTTGCGACATACCCCGTGCCACGGCATGTGCGCCAAGAAATGTAGACACAATCTTAGCCGGCGACGCCTCCTTCATGCGCTTTATCACGCGCAGCATCTTCAGCTCGTCCTCAAGGTTGAGGCCGTATCCGCTCTTTATCTCGATACATCCGGTGCCCTTCCGTATAACCTCATCCAGTCGGGTCATGGCTTGGCGGTACAGCTCGTCCTCCGAAGTGTTGTGCAGGAGGTCTGCCGAATTGAGTATTCCGCCGCCACGTTTGGCTATCTCCTCATAGCTAAGTCCGTTGATTTTGTCAACAAACTCACGCTCTCGGCTACCGGCAAACACAATGTGTGTATGCGAGTCGCACCACGACGGCAGCACCATTCCGCCTTCGGCATCAATCGTGTTGTCGATGTGGGCAATGTCGGGCAAGCCGTCTGCCATACTGCCAAACTGGGCGAAGCGTCCGTCTTCTATCAAGAGCCAGGCATTGTCGATGGTGTTGAACTGTGCCATCTCCTTGCCTTGCAAACGCAGTTTGGGCTGATACTCGATGCCGGCGAGACAACGTATGTTCTTTACAAGTTGTTTCATAGATATATACGTTTAAGCCCCTCCCTATTGGGGAGGGGCAAGGGGTTTTTTATTACTTCCTCAAGAAATCAATAGAGTGTGCTATATGTGGATACATCACCTCGTCGTCCACAATAAACGGCACCACCTTGCGGTAGCTGCTGTGTATAGCCTCTACTGCTGCCGACGACTTCAATGGGCGGCGGAAGTCGAGAGCCTGAGCCGCGTTAAACAGCTCGATGGCAAGCACACGCTCGGTATTGAGCACCACCTTGTACAGCTTTATGGCTGCGTTGGCACCCATACTTACGTGGTCTTCCTGCCCCTGGCTCGACGGGATGCTGTCTACCGACGATGGTGTAGCCAACGACTTGTTGAGGCTTACGATAGAGGCGGCGGTGTACTGTGGTATCATAAAGCCGCTGTTTACACCCGGATTGGCAACGAGGAAGCTCGGCAAACCGCGTGTTCCGCTAACCAACTTGTATATACGGCGCTCGGAGATGTTTGCCAGTTCGCACATGGCTATAGACAGAAAGTCCATAGGCATGGCTATAGGCTCGCCGTGGGAGTTGCCTGCCGATATAATGAGGTCTTCGTCCGGGCAAACCGTCGGGTTGTCCGTAGCCGAGTTTACCTCCACGTCAACCACCGACCTTACATATTCTATAGTGTCCTTCACCGTGCCGTGTACCTGCGGAATACATCTAAACGAGTAGGGATCCTGTACATACGTCTTAGGCTTCTCTATAATCTCGCTGCCCTCCAACAGCTCTCTCATGCGTGCAGCCGTAACAATCTGTCCCTTATGCGGGCGCACCTGGTGTACAGCGTCGGTGAAGGGAGCCGTCAGTCCGTAGTAGGCATCAAGCGACATGGCAGCAATCTTGTCTGCCCAATCGCTCAGTCGGGTCGACTGCAACAGCGCCCAAACAGCAAATGCGCCCATGTTCTGTGTGCCGTTGAGCAGTGCGAGTCCTTCCTTAGAGGCAAGCTTGATGGGCTGCCAGTTGAACTTCTGCAGAACCTCGGCACCCGTAATGACCTTGCCCTCGTATTCTACCTCGCCCATGCCTACAAGCGGCAAGCTTAGATGGGCAAGCGGAACCAAGTCGCCCGAAGCTCCGAGCGAGCCTTGCATATACACTACAGGATACACATCGTTGTTGAAGAAGTCGATAAGGCGGTTGACGGTAACCAGCTGGCAACCCGAGAAACCGTAGCTTAGCGACTGTATCTTGAGCAGCAGCATTATCTTTACGATGTCGTTGGGCACACGGTCGCCGGTGCCACAGGCATGCGACATCATAAGGTTGATTTGCAGCTGAGCCAAGTAGTCGGAACCGATGCTTACGTTGCAAAGCGAGCCGAAGCCGGTAGTTACACCATATATAGGTGCAGTAGATTCGGCTATCTTGTGGTCCAGGTACTCGCGGCAGTCGACGATGCGCTTCTGTGCATCCTCGCTCAACTCTATTTTATAACCACCATATACTATCTCGCCAATGCGTTCGATAGACAGGTGCTCGGCTGATATCTTGTGAATTTTCATAAACTTAGGCTTTCTTATTTTGTTTGTAGTTGATTGTTAGTTGGCATACGTGTTGATAATTTCGTCGTCCACAATATTAGGCATCGTAACCTGCAAGCCATGCGATCGCATCATCTCGCGCTCAATGCTGTGTATAGAGCCTTCGTTGCGGGCCCATGCACGGCGTGCAATGCCGTTGTTTACGTCCCAGAACAGCATCTCGGTGATGTGGCGGTCGCTGTCCTGGCTGCCGTCTATCACCATGCCGAAGCCACCGTTTATAACCTCGCCCCAGCCTACGCCGCCGCCGTTGTGCAGCGATACCCATGTAGCGCCGCGGAAGGAGTCGCCTATAACGTTCTGTACAGCCATATCGGCACAGAACTGTGAGCCGTCATAGATGTTGCTTGTCTCGCGGAACGGCGAGTCGGTGCCAGATACATCGTGGTGGTCGCGGCCCAACACAACGGGACGTGTTATCTCGCCCCTGCGTATAGCCTCGTTAAAAGCCAGTGCTATCTTGGAGCGGCCCTCGGCATCGGCATAGAGGATGCGGGCCTGCGAACCCACAACAAGGTTGTTGCGGCTTGCCTCGCATATCCAGTGGATGTTGTCGGCCATCTGTCCCTTTATCTCGTCAGGCGCACTCTGCATAATCTCCTCCATAACACGTGCCGCAATTTCGTCGGTCTTGGCAAGGTCGGCAGGATTGCCCGATGTGCACACCCATCTGAAGGGGCCAAAGCCATAATCGAAGAACATCGGCCCCATGATGTCCTGCACATACGACGGATAGCGGAACTTGCCGTCCTCCTTGCAGATGTCGGCTCCGGCTCGCTTCGACTGTAGGAGGAAGGCGTTGCCGTAGTCGAAGAAGTACATACCATTGGCAGATAGGCGGTTGATGGCTGCCACCTGTCGGCGCAGCGAAGCCTGAACGTGCTCACGGAACTCGTCCGGATTGTCTGCCATCATCTTCTTCGATTCTTCTAATGTAAGGTCGGCGGGATAGTATCCGCCAGCCCACGGGTTGTGCAGCGAGGTTTGGTCGCTGCCTATGTCTACACGTATGTCCTCGTCGGCAAGTCGCTCCCATAGGTCAACCACGTTGCCCACGTATGCCATCGACACCGTGCGCTTCTCCTCAACGCTCTTGCGTATGGCTGGTATAAGCTCGTCGAGGTTGTCGTGCAGCTCGTCTACCCAACCCTGGTCGTAGCGTTTCTTGGCAGCCAATGGGTTTATCTCAGCCACCACGCTCACCACGCCGGCTATGTTGCCAGCCTTAGGCTGAGCGCCCGACATACCTCCAAGACCCGACGACACAAACAGCATGCCCTTGATGTCCTGTGGTCCGCCCTTCTCGCTGCGCTGCTTGCGGCAAGCGTTGAGCACGGTTATGGTGGTGCCATGCACGATGCCCTGCGGACCGATATACATATATGAGCCTGCCGTCATCTGTCCGTACTGGCTCACGCCAAGAGCGTTAAGGCGCTCCCAGTCGTCCGGTTTAGAGTAGTTGGGTATAACCATACCGTTGGTAACAACCACACGTGGAGCGTTGGGGTGTGAGGGGAACAGGCCCAGAGGATGTCCCGAGTACATAACGAGCGTCTGCTCGTCTGTCATCTCGCTAAGATATTTCATCACCAAGCGATACTGCGCCCAGTTCTGGAATATAGCTCCGTTGCCTCCGTATACTATCAGCTCGTGTGGATGCTGTGCCACCTCAGGGTTGAGGTTGTTCTGTATCATCAGCATGATGGCAGCCGCCTGTTCAGAGCGGTGTGGATACTCGTCTATCGGACGTGCGTACATATCGTAACGAGGACGATAGCGGTACATATATATACGGCCATACTTGTTGAGCTCGTCGATAAACTCGGGAGCCAACTGGGCATGCAGATGCTTGGGGAAGTAGCGCAGAGCGTTGCGCAAGGCAAGCTTGCGCTCCTCGTTGTTTAGTATCTCCTTGCGCTTAGGCGCATGGTTTATGGTGTTGTCGTATGGCATCGGCTCGGGTAGATAGTCGGGGATGCCAAGCTTTATCTCTTCTGAAAAGGTCATAGATTGAAAATATATGGTTTTACAATTTAGTCTCTACCAATGCCGTAATCTCCGCTTCCTCCTTATTGGCCTTGGCTATAAGCTCGTTAGCTTCGCCAATAAGAGCCTCGGCTTTGGCGCGGTCTTTAAGTGAGCCAGCGTTAATCTTTACATTCATGCCAGCGCCAAGCACAGCGGCACGTGCAGCCAATGCGCCCACACCGGCATCCGACACGCTGTTGGGATTGCCCGTCTCCACCATCTTGCGGCAAACGGCAAACACCTCGAACGATGCCTTCATCGTCTCAAGCGGCACCTCGGCTGCAAAGAGCGTGGCCGTCTGTATAGCCTCCGAGCGGGCTGCCTTCTCCTCCGGTGTGTTCTTAGGCATGCCGAAGGCAGCCATTATGCGGTTGAAGGCTTCGGTGTCCTCGTCTACCAGATGCAGCAGGCGCTCTTGCAGAGCCATGCCCTCCTCGGCTACACTTGCAAACTGATCCCACTGCTCGTCCCATCCGGGCTTGTGGCTTGACAGATTGGCAACCATCGTAGCCAACGACGCGCCCAATGCTCCCATGTATGCCGATACAGAGCCGCCGCCAGGTGCCGGACTCTCGCGTGAGGTTTCCTCGGCAAATCCCTTGACTGTAAGGTCTACCAAGAGGTTCTGCTTCTCGGCACCAGCAGCCATTACATATTCTATAATCTTCTCCTCCGGCTTAAACTCCTTGAGGTCTGACAGACCCAACGACTTGATGGCTATGTCCATAATGTCCTTCTTGGGTATGCCGGCAGAGCGCTGCTGCTTGGCAAGGAAGTAGCGTCCGGCTTCTATCAGGGTGCGCTCGGGCACCAAACCTACAATCTCGGTTCCGGTAACACGCAAGCCTCGGTTTTGAGCGCAGCGGCACACCTCGTCGAACGCCTTGTGCAGCGGTGTTACATTGATGTTGGTGATGTTCATCGACACCTGTGCTATGCCATACTCGTCGATGTACCAGCCAATGGCCTTGGTACACTTCAGGGTGCCGGGCTTCATTATAGGGGTGCCGTCGGCATAGAGCAGTTTTTTGCCTGTTATAGGGTTGCCCTCGCGCATCGGGCGGCCCTTCTCTCTAACGTCAAAGGCAATGGCGTTGGCGCGGCGTGTGGATGTGCTGTTGAGGTTGAAGTTTACAGCAATGAGGAAGTCTCTTGCTCCAACAACGGTGCATCCCGTTCGTGCCACCTGCTCGTCGAATGGTCGGCGTCCAAAGTCGGGTGCTTCGGCATCGTCGTCAATACGCTCGGCAATGCCCTCGTATTCGCCCTTGCGACAAATGGCAAGGTTCTGGCGCTCCGGCTTAAAGGCTGCAGCCTCGTAGCAGTAGCAAGGAATGTTAAGCTCGTCGGCAATGCGCTTGGCAAGGTTGCGCGAAATCTCGGCACACTCCTCAAGCGTTATGCCGCTGACAGGAACAATAGGCAGAACATCTGTGGCGCCTATACGTGGATGGGCACCATGATGCTGACGCATATCTATAAGTTGTGCGGCCTTTGCCACAGCCTTAAAGGCAGCCTCCACAACGTTGTCGGGTTCGCCTACAAACGTAACCACCGTGCGGTTGGTGGCTTCTCCCGGGTCGACGTCAAGCAGTTTTACACCCTTAACGCTCTCTACTTCATCCGTTATCTGGCGGATAATGTTCAAATCGCGGCCCTCGCTGAAGTTAGGCACACACTCTACTATTTGCTTTCTTTTTGCCATAGTGTAAGGTATAATGTTAGTAGTAAATATGTTTAATTCAATGGTTTCGGTTGATACTCTGCAAATTTAGAAAAAAAGAATAATTAATGCAAGAAAATGCCTATAATTTAAGCTTTGTTGGTTAATCCATATTGTTGTACTTGGGTATATTAAGCATAATAGTATGTCAAAGGGTGTATATATTAAGAACGGAAAAAAGTTTGTTGTGCGTTCAAAAAAGTGGCAAAAGTGACAGAAAAACTTATAATACGTTAAGTTTCAATGGTTTAATGGCTGTCACTTCGGCTCTTTAAAGTGCCAGATATACCAGCCCTCTATATTGTAGTGACAGATGGGCTGGGGGATGGCGATAGCCGGGTGGAGTGGTTACAACTACTTGGTAATGCCATTACAAAGCCTTTGTAATGGGGCAATAGAGGCTTGATGACGTTGCAAGTAATTTAAAGACAAGAGAACATAAGAACGCCCAACACTCGCAGCTTGCGTTCATCCCTCTTATGGAACGGCGAACTCCCGTTCGCCGAGCAAGCGAGGCTTAAGGTTCATCCTGAATATTATACGTCCATTACACGAACCCAAAATTATACGTCCATTATACGAACCATATATTATATGTTAGATAGGCTGGTACATTGAGCCATAATCCGCTCAAAGTACCAGCCTATTTATCACTTGATAATCAACGTGTTATACCGATATGAAGCCTCGACTGACACATCGGAACATCAAATCGAAAATCGATAAATACTAATCTACATACATTAACCTCTTCATTACAGGAAGGCAATGGTAAGACCAGCCATAACAATGCTAACCATCGACATAAGCTTGATGAGGATGTTGAGCGACGGACCGGAGGTGTCCTTGAACGGATCGCCAACGGTATCGCCAACGATAGTGGCTTTGTGGTTTTCGCTGCCCTTGCCATCGAAGTGGCCCTCCTCAATCATCTTCTTGGCATTGTCCCAAGCACCACCCGAGTTGGACATAAACACGGCGAGGGTGAAGCCTGCCGCCAAACCGCCCGTAAGCAGACCAAGCACGCCGGCTACGCCAAGCACCAAGCCTATAACGATAGGGATGACGATGGCAAGCAGCGACGGCACTATCATCTCTCTCTGAGCACTGCGTGTGCTTATCTCTACACAGCGACCATAATCGGGTGTAGCCTTGCCTTCGAGTATGCCCTTTATCTCACGGAACTGTCGGCGCACCTCCTGCACCATCGACTCGGCTGCACGCCCCACTGCCCCCATCGTAAGACCACAGAACAAGAATGCTGCCATAGCTCCGAGGAAAGCTCCCACGAGAACCTTAGGGTTGATGAGGTTGACCTGGAAGAAGTTGATGAAATCTATTGTTGTTGCATTCGTTGGGTCGAAGATGTTGCCGGCAGCATCCACATACTGCTTGCCATTTTCTACGGCACGTATCATGGCTATCTTTATCTCTTCGATATACGAAGCCAAAAGGGCGAGAGCCGTAAGGGCAGCCGAACCTATGGCAAAGCCCTTGCCGGTGGCAGCGGTGGTGTTGCCAAGAGCATCCAGGGCGTCGGTGCGTTCGCGTACCTCCTTGCCCAAGCCGCTCATCTCGGCGTTGCCTCCTGCATTGTCGGCAATAGGACCATAGGCATCTGTAGCAAGGGTGATGCCGAGAGTAGACAGCATACCTACGGCTGCAATACCGATGCCGTAAAGACCTGTGCTTATAGATTTTGCCGATAGCGACATATCGAAACCGTTAGCGCATAGATAGCTCAACATAATGGCTACCGAGATGGTTACAACCGGAATCATGGTGGATATCATACCCGTGCCTATGCCCTTGATGATAACTGTAGCAGGACCCGTCTGCGAAGCCTCTGCTATCTTCTGCGTGGGCTTGTAGGTGTGCGACGTATAGTACTCGGTGGCTTGGCCAATAATGACTCCGGCTACCAGACCGCTTATTACGGAGAACGAGAGTCCGAGCCAGTTGTCTATGCCCAACAAATAGAGTATGACGAATGTGGCAACGGCTATGAGCACGGCGCTTACGTTGGTGCCGAGGCCAAGCGAGTGGAGCAACTCCTTCATTGTGGCTCCCTCCTTTGTGCGCACCATAAAGATGCCTATGAGCGAAAGGAAGATGCCTATGGCAGCGATAATCATTGGAGCTATGACGGCACGCAGCTGCATATCGCCGTTCATGGCAAAGGCAGTGGCGCCGAGGGCGGCTGTAGACAGTATCGAACCGCAGTAGCTCTCGTAGAGGTCGGCGCCCATACCGGCAACGTCGCCCACGTTGTCGCCCACGTTGTCGGCAATGGTAGCCGGATTGCGTGGGTCGTCTTCGGGTATGTTGGCTTCCACCTTGCCCACGAGGTCGGCTCCAACGTCGGCTGCCTTGGTGTAGATGCCGCCGCCCACACGTGCAAAAAGTGCCTGTGTAGAGGCACCCATACCGAAGGTAAGCATAGTGGTGGTGATGGTGACAAGGGCGGTCGATTCGCCTTCGTACACCGCATTAAGAACAATAAACCAGATGGCTATGTCGAGCAGACCAAGACCTACAACTACCAGGCCCATGACGGCGCCGCTGCGGAAGGCAATCTTCAGACCCTTGTCGAGACCTGTACGTGCTCCGTTGGCGGTACGTGCAGAGGCGTAGGTAGCTGTCTTCATGCCGAAGAATCCTGCCAGTCCGGAGAAGAGTCCGCCGGTGAGGAACGCGAATGGCACCCACGGGTTCTGCACCTTAAGCACGTAAGCCATAAAGGCAAAGATAATGGCGAGCACAACGAAGACAATGGTTACAACCTTGTACTGCTGCTTGAGGTAAGCCATGGCACCCTTGCGTACGTGTGCCGCAATTTCCTTCATTCTGTCGGTGCCTTCCTCCTCTTTCATCATCGAGCGGAAGAAGAACCATGCCATTGCCAAGGCTACAACGCTGGCAATGGGGATTAGCCAAAATACTAATGGAATGTTGTTCATAATGATGTATTAATTAGGTTTATAATAGATTCGATAGGTCGTTGTGATGGAACGATTTTGCAAATCCCCTTTGGTTTCTACTTGCAGCAAGTATACACCCTGGCTGATGCCCTGCAGTGAGAGCGAGGCATGGCTCGTGTCGGCTGCAGGCACTTGCTTCAGCAATATGCCGCAAAGGTTGAACAGACGCAGGTGGCGCATGCCATCAGCCGAAACCGACAGCTCGCTGCCCTTGCGGGTGATGCAGAGAGGGGCGCCGGCAGGAGTGGCAGAGCCTATGCCGGTGCTAATCTGCTTGTTGACAGACACGATGTTGCCCTCGCGCTTAAGGCAATAAGTAGGACCTTCGGGCGTTTTCAGCTCCACGTCCTCGCCGTCTATCTGCCCCATAACCATTACCTGATAGGTGTGTGCGTCCTCGAATGGCATGTTGCTCTTGCGCAACCAAGTGCTGAAGAGCGGCACGTCGAAGGATGGATAAACAGTGATGTTGTCGTTGATGCCCTTTATCTGTATCTTCTCGCCCGTCTCAAGGTCTTCGCACAACATGGTGACGAGTCCTTCGTATGTGCGGTCTTCGGTGGTGCGCAGCGAGACGCCGAGCTTGAACAAGGCTCCATTGGATACGTCGATACAGTTAGATTCGATCTTGTCGTTAGAGTCGTCGGCAATAAACACCTCCACCTTAGCCATAAGCGGTCGTTCTTGTGCCTCCATCACCTCTATGTAGGCGGCATCCTTATCATGTATGTTGTTGATGGGGCAGGGTAGGGTCTCGGCCTCGTCGGTTGATGCCTGCAGCCTAACCTCGTATTGTGCCGGGGCAAGACTGGCGGGCAACTGAAGCACTACGGGAATGTTGGCCTCGGTAAAGCCCTCTATCTCGGTGGCATTGTCTGCACGGGTGTCCAATACGATGGCTTTGCTTTCGTCTAACAGCTGCACGCGCAAATAGCAGTCGCGTGGCACTCCGTTGAGGTTCTTCACCGTGAAGATGGCTTGCACCTTGGCACCCTGCTCGGCATTGCCCCGTAGCGTAGGCTGCGCCATCAGCTGGAAGTGGGCATCCTCGTGGCTCTTCTCGGATATGCGTCCGGTGCCGTTGGCGAGTTCTACCTCAATGACAGGAGCCTTCTTCATGGGCAAGAAGTCGTCCCATGTGCCGTCTGCTTTAATGGCAACACATACGGGTACGAGGCGGTAGTAGCCATCCGCCAGACCATCCAGACTGGTCTTTATGGGCTGTGCCTGGTTTATAAGATAGTCGCGTTCCATATAGCCGTTGTGGTCGGTGCCATATATGCGCTGTGTCAGTCCGCCGCTTGCATGGTCGTCCGAATAGTCCACTCGCTTGAGGTTGCCCTCCTCATCGTATACGGCAATGCCTATATCGCCCTTGAAGGGATTGCCACGGTTTACAAACGAGTTAAGCTCAATGGTTATCGCTTGCGACGGATTGAAGCTGTTGTCCGTAGCTTCCTTAAGCGCGAGCGAGCCTCCCTCGTTGAACATCAGTTGCGGAGAAGTCTCCAATAGTCCACGGTCTATGTCGGGATAAGCGCCGTTGTTGGGGTGGGCAAGGATGGCTGTAACGGCTCGGTTGAAAGCCAATGGCTTGCCTTCAAACTCGCTACCGGTTTGCGACACGTTGAGGTTGGTAAGCGAGTAGTAGGCGTCGCCTTGTCCCTCCCATCCGAAGTTCATGTGGAATAGTCCGTTGGCGTCGAATCCGTCTGTCACCCATGCGTGTCCCGAAGCCGCCCCGGCAGGCCGTCCCTCAAGGTATACGGGGCATCCGTTGAGCAACTCTTGACGCAGAATCTCGGCAAATCGGGTTGGGCCTTCTATAGCCTTTGTTACGTATGCGGCGGTATAATCGAAGTGTTTTTGCAGAGCTTGATAGGCAAACAGACCCTGTGTGCCGCTTGCGTTAGGGGTGTACTGCATGAAGGAGGCAATGCCTACATCGCTCATCAACAGCGCGACGGCATCCTCCTGAGCGGTTGTGGCTTGTACAGGATAGCGATAGTCGGGCAGCATATTGGCCCAATCGTAGTGGGAGAGGGAGAAGTCGGCGCTCTTTGTGGTGTTGTAATAGGTAACGTTGTATTTGTTCTTGCCCTGTCCTTGAGCCGGCCATTGGTGGTAGTACATCATCTGCGCCACAGCCGTAGCCACGCATCCGCTGTAGGGATAGCCGGTACGGGCGTTGAACGGGTGCTCCTGTCCCCACTTGCTCTTAAGCAACGGCGACACGGTTTGCTGGTATATGCCAGATTGGTTGGAGGCTTCGACAGATGCCTTGCCCTGCTTAAGCACTTCAAACGTCTGTCGGTAACCCTCCAACAGCATCTTGACACATGGATTGGCGTTGAGCGTGTCGAGCGTTCCCTCTGTGCCGTAAGCCAGCACTTCGCCCATGGCGTCGTCGGCAGCTACAACCACGAAGCCCTGTGCATAGGCATCGTTGAATATATAAAAAGGAGAGTTTGTGGGCGCGTTGGCATCTGCCTTCTGTGCTTTCGCATTATTGTTACGGGGCAGTGTTATGTATCTCTTGGCGATATCGGTTGCCCGCTTCGGGGTGATGTGCTTGCCGTAAGCCTTTGGCTGTATGGCGACAAATAGCCCCATGAAGATAGACAACACTGTGATGGCGTGTCGAAGCTGACCTTTTTGTTTCATAAATTTGTACTTATGTCTTATTTGTTTGTACTTGTAATTCTTAGAATATCGACTCCTCCGTCTCGGATGTGAACAGCTCCAAGGCTTTCATTCCCATAATGGAGTTGCCCTTCTTGTTGAGTCGTGGACTCCATACGGCTATCGAGTAGTGCGACGGATAAATGGCAACGATGCCACCGCCCACACCACTCTTGCCCGGCAGACCAACAAGGAAGGCAAAGTCGCCTGCCTCGTCGTAGAATCCGCAGGTCTGCATTATGGCATTGATGCGTTTCACTCTCGATATGGTAAGGTTGACACCGGCATGCGAGAAAGGCTCATTGCTCTTGGCAAAAGCCATGAAAGCGTGCGACAAATCCTCACAACTCATCTCCAAAGAGCATATCGTGCAGTAGAAGCGCAACACGTCATTGACGTCGTTATGCAGGTTGCCGTGGTGCTTAAGCAGATATGCAATGGAAGCATTGAGGTAGCAACTGTCAAGCTCCGACTGCATAACCTCCTCCGAGTAGTTGATGTCTTGGTTGCCAGCTATGGTGCGTACAAATTGCAGGAAGAACTCCTTGGGGTTTTCAAGATGCGAAAGCAGCACGTCGGCTGTTACCAATGCGCCTGCATTGATAAACGGATTGCGGGGCTTGCCATGCTCGTACTCCAACTGGACAAGAGAGTTGAAAGCCGACCCCGAAGGCTCCTTGCCTATGCGGCTCCACAACTCCTTGCCAAGCAAACTCAAGGCTATGGCAAGCGAGAACACCTTGGCTATACTCTGTATGGAGAACTTTACAGCCGAATCGCCAAGTCGATAGGTTCTGCCGTCAAGCATATTGAGGCAGATGCCAAACTGGTCGGGATTGACATTAGCCAATGCCGGAATGTAATCGGCTTGCTTGCCATCCTTGGCATATATCTCTATCTCGCGTCTAATCTTTTCTAATAAAGGTTGATAATCCATCGTTTTTGTTTGTTTAGTAGCTAATCTTTGTATGTGTATGTGTGCAGAAAACGCAAAGATAGTGATTTGCCGACTTACTCATTATTCAGCAATCCCCTCACTTCCTTGTCGAAGTCAGAGTCAATGCGTTGTGTCTTATTAAAAATGTCATATTCTTCTTCCGCTTTCTTCTTGGCTTGCGCTGCCGAGATATTGCCTTTGTCTGGCAATATCTGATAGCGTCGGAAAGCCAGAAACTCATTGACGCTTGCGGAGAACTGTGACATATTGAACGTGTTTTCACGCTCAATGAGGTCTTCGATATAGTCGAAGAAACCAGTAACAGCACGTTCTAACTGTCGGATTTCCTTTTCTTGCAAGTAGTTCTTCGCTATGCTTACGTCAGATTTTAGAACACGCCCATCTGGTGCATTCTTCCAAGTGGTCAATCCCATGTGGTCTTTCGTGTGGTCAGCCTTGGAATAGATAATTTCCGCAGCAGTTTGTCCTGTAATGGCATAGTGGAAGCGGTTTTGAATCATCGCATAGAAATCGCGTGTGGTGGGCGAGTTCTTGTCATAGTCGGTACTGCACTCTGCATAGATGTCCGTAATCTGTTGCCAAATGCGACGTTCGCTTGTACGGATGGAGCGGACGCGTTCAAGCAATTCTCGGAAGTAATCCTTGCCGAATACTGCCGTTCCTTGCTTTAAACGCTCATCGTCCATTGCGAAGCCCTTTTTGATATACTCATTAAGAATCTTTGTTGCCCATTGGCGGAAACGAGTAGCTTTCAATGAAGACACACGATAGCCTACGGCAATGATTGCATCAAGAGAGAAGAAATCCACCTTATGAGTTTGTGTCTTTTCTTCAATTGCACCATGTTGAGTGGTTATTTCCATTTTGGAAACAACCACCTCCTTTTCCAGTTCACCTTCATCAAAGATATTCTTTAGATGCTTGCTTATAGCAGGAACACCGACTCCAAAGAGTTGCGCCATAGCCTTTTGGGTACACCAAAGAGTTTCACCCCGTATGACTACTTGCACCTTGCCGTCGGCATCCGGCATATTGTAAAGAAGAAACTGTATCTCGTTTGTTGCTTCATTGAATTTGCTCATAACTTATTTGCCTAATATCAAGGAATTTGTTGCTTAATATGGTGTTGTTAACGCAAAGATAGTGATTTGCTCAATAAAAACACACGATTGTTGCAAATCTTTAACATGTGATAACTGACTATCATCACTCCAAATTCCGGATGAACCTAAATTTTATAGGTTGACAGTCGGTTGACAAAAATAAAAGAGGAAGATAACTAACCGATTGTATATCGGTGTGTTAAACTTCCTCTTTCGTGCGCCTGATAGGGCGCAAACGATATCTTTGTATTTGATTGTTTTCCAGACAT
>ULYE01002560.1_pt1 | contig 49766 bp, 36 predicted proteins | sample 1961921 | NCBI WGS metagenome assembly ULYE01 (sample SAMEA4835856, study PRJEB28245) | human gut metagenome | biome: gut microbiome; material: fecal sample | place: Denmark | collected 2008 | reverse complement strand
CTTATAAAAAATATTAAATTATAGTGTTGCGGAAATAAGGTATAACTACAAGTTGATGAAAAAGCTGAACGACGACAAGCAGATGACTGATGTGTGGCGACTGCCGGCTATAGGACGTTGGGAGAAGTCGTGCGGCAAGCATCCTACGCAGAAGCCTCTTTCGGTTTTGACTCGTATCATCCTCTCTTGTACGGATAAAGGCGACTGGATTCTCGACCCATTCAGCGGAAGCTCGACTACTGGTATTGCTGCCAACCTTTGCGACCGCAAGTTTGCCGGCATCGAGCAGTCGGATGAGTTCTGCCAGATGAGCAGGGCAAGACGGGAGGAGCTTGACTTGGTCGGCGTAAAAGCTGATTGGAAGCGACACATTGTTGACTTCAAGGTGTTAAAATCATTAGGAGAGTTGAATTTCATGGATGGCGAAGAATTTGATGGCGATAGCGTTTCGGAGAATACAGATTTGCAATATGGTTTATTGCCATTCGACACCAAACCTTTGTAGGAAAAGATTTAATCGAGTTTAATTCCACCCTCAGCAAGTTTAATTCAACTTAAAGGATTTGTGAAAAAAGTTCGACTTGTTTGTCTTATTTGTATTTTTACGCTTGAAAAACAAAGAGGCTTGATGCCGACAGTTGGTTGGGAGTGGCACTTTTGTTTGTTGTTGGGACAGTATGCGCTCACGTCATGGCTTTCTCTCTGGACTAAATTCAAGTCCTTCTCTCAGGACTAAAAATGCGTTTCCTCGGGGAGAAAAATTTGTTACCTCCCGAGGAAACAAAAATCATGGGCTCCATCCAACACTCAATCCCCATTCAAAAAAAATTCAACCTTAAACATTCGTTTCGTGGGAAAACTCTTGCATCGTATCAAAACTATTTGTATCTTTGCATCAGATTAATAAAAATAGAGGTTTAAGAATAAGTTAATACTATTTTGCTCAGCGGAGCAAATTATCCTATGTTTAACTAAAATCTTTTCAGGATTATGTCAATCAAAGTGAAAGCAGTCGAGCGCAACGTGTCGTTCGACAAGTCAAAAGAAGAATCCTATTCCCACTTTCACGATGGTCTTGCCCTTCAGGGCAAAGGCCTCAGCGTAGCGGTTTTTGTTGATTTGTGCAAGAGCCTCCTCGGCTGTCTTGTCAAACTTCAGTTCCAATATAAATATGTGTGTTGTCGCAGTAGGGCACAGTTTCAAGAAAAGTCCTTAGCAGCTGCAAAGCTCCGTCGATGTCGCCGTTGTTGATAAAGGCCGACATGTGGGCTATAACCACGCGTCCCTCGTCGGCGTCAGCGTCCATATAGTTTGCCAACAGACTGTCGTATAGCCCCATGCGTATTTCCCGGTTTGGGAAGTCGAGCGTGTAGAGTTCAAGCAGCGGGTCGTAGTCCTTGATTGTCACGTAGCCGCTTTGGTAGAGTAGGGGTATGATGCTCTTAATGTTCTCCGTAGGCGCGTCGAACGATGACTCCTTAACTTCTTTAGCTAATATTTAATACTATTAACAGAAATACCCCCCCCCATCAAAAAAATAATTGTGTAACTTTGCATAGCATTTTGAAGCCCGCTTTTTTTATTAAGAGTGGGTTTTTTAAGTATATAACGAAGTATATGATTAATATCTAAAAAACTATGAAGGAAACAGAAATGAAAAAATCAGAGCAGCGGCTCACCAGGGAAGTCTATGATGATGGAAGGCCCTCGCTGTTCTACGTCCTAAGGATTAGGAAGGACGAGCACTTCAGTCGCGACCGTGTGTGCTACTCGCTCTTGGCATTTGTGCTTGAGGGCGAAGTGGAAATGTCGATGGGCGTCTACGTGAAAGAGTTTGCATGCGAGGGACAGATGCTTGTCGTACACAAGGGCGACAAAGGCTATGCAAAAGGTTTGAAGGATGCTGTGATACTGTTATGCAGCTTCGACAGCTCGATGGCTCTGTGCAACGGGCTTTCGCTTGGCAACGCTACGGAAGACTGCAAGGAGCCTACGCCTGAGGAACGCCTGAGCCAGGGCTTGCCGCGACTGGAGATAAAAAGTATGCTGATGACGGAGCTTAAGCTCGTGCAGCATGAGGTAGAGAGCAATCTGTTGGGCTACCGCTTTATGGAGTTCAAACGCTACATTATAGTCTACATGCTGCGCACCTTATATAATAAGGAGGAGCTGTTCTACATGTTCCGTAGTGTGCGTAGCGACGACTTCGACTTCCGCGATAAGGTGTTACAATTCTACACGTGCGACATCAACGCTCAGGAGCTGTGCGCCAAGATGGAGATGTCCTCCGCCACGTTCAACCGCCGTTTCAAGCGTGCCTTCGGAATGCCTTGCGGCGAATGGCTCAACTCCAAGCGCCAGGTGCAGGTGCTGATGGACCTCAAGACTACCGACCTCTCCGTAAAAGAGATAGCCGGGAAATACAATCTGACGCCAAATTATCTTACCGATTTCTGTAAAAGATTTCTTGGCGATGTGCCCGTAAACCTTAGGTAAAAGGCAAAAATAGTGATTTTGAGCAAAAATCGTGCATGGGTGACAAGTTATCGTTGCACAAAAAATGTGATGTGCATGAAAATGTTTGTACCTTTGCAATCGAAATAATAAACATCCTTATTGAGGATTTTAGGAGAGCACTACAGACGTGTCGTGCTCCGCTTTTATTTTTTATAAGCCAGGTGCGAGATTATTTTAATGATAAGTAATAGTAGAAAGTTTTTGTAGAAAAAATAATTTGCACATTTACTTGGAAGACAATGGGTTACATGCTGTTGTGCTAAGCTGAGTCAAAAATACTGACTCAACAAAAATCAACAACAATCAACTCTTCAACAACTTACGTATCCGCTTTGGCGGAGTTCAATATATATACATAAAACAATCAAGTCAACAACTAAATACATTTTAGCTGGGTGGGGCTTAGAGCCCTACCTTCTATTTGCATGAAAGTTGCTGATTGTGGCTGCGTACAAATTAATATCAACAAACATTAAAATCAGATGATTTTCAAAATAATATTTGTAATATTGTGCCTTGCAGGGATCGTCTCAAATAGGGCTTGTGCCCAGGACGTTGCCCTGAAGACCAACGCGCTATATTGGATGACAACCACCACCAATGCCGCAGCCGAAATGGCCCTTTCGAACAGGACCACATTGGAGCTGTCGGTGGCCTACAATCCCTGGACGTTCAAGGACAACAAGAAGCTGCGGTTCCTGCTTGTGCAGCCCGAGGCAAGGTATTGGATGTGCGAGAAGTTTGAGGGCCATTTCGTGGGTTTCCATGCCCATGCGGCTCAGTTCTACAGCACTCTCGCCAACCGCCGACGCGACGGCTATCTGGCAGGAGCAGGCTTCAGCTATGGCTACGACTGGATTCTGAAGCCCAACCTCAACCTTGAGGCGGAGCTTGGCGTGGGCTATGCCCATTTGTGGTATAAGGAGAGCGACTGCATTCCGTGCATTAAGAAATTCGAGCGCAAGCACAAGAACTATGTGGGGCCTACAAGGGCTGCCGTGTCGCTTGTGTATTTCTTTTGAAACAATGGACAAAAAAGATGAAACAAAGCAAAATATATAGACCGCTCTGCGCTATTACGCTTGGAGCCAGTCTGCTCGTGGGGTGTGCCGTCGGCAACAAGGAGCGGAGCATCAGCCTTACGCCCTCGCCACATGTGCTCACACTCGATGCCGACCGCAAGGCGGTGGTCGACGTCAGCTTTCATGTGCCTGCCAACTACATATCGAAGCGAAGCCGAATGGTGGTGGTGGCGCAGCTGATGGTGGGCGACTCGCTGCTCGGCGAATGTCAGCCGCTCGCCCTCTACTCTCCCATCTACAGCAAGAAGATGGAGCGCCGACGGGTGCTTGAGGGCTACCGCGACCCCTATGAGGGCCACATCGTGAGGACCGCCGACACGTCGGAGCCTACGGAGCTGAAATATGCCGCACAGGTGAGTCTGCCTGCCGGCGTAGACAGCGCGCGACTGGTGGCTATGGTTTCCACCGACGGCTGCGGCGAGTGTACGGGACGGGAGACGGTGGACGTGGCAAGGATAGTGATGCCAGCTCCGCCAAAGCGGCACATCAATGTGTTCTGGATAGAGCCAGAGTTTAAGGTTAGGCCCAAGGTGATGGTGGGCAAGGGTGTTGCAAAACTTCAGTTTGTCATCAACAAATACGACATCAACCTGGATATGGGCAACAACCGCCGTGAGCTCGACGACATGGTGGCTAAGCTTCAGCCCGTGCTGGACGACTCGCTTGCCACGCTTACGTCGCTCAGCATCTTCGGTATGGCCTCTGCCGACGGTCCGCTATCGTTCAACACGCCCCTCTCGCGCAACCGTGCCAACTCTGCCAAGGAGTGGCTCGTAGGGCAGTTGGGTGTCGGTGCCGATGTTCAGCGGCTCATCAAGGTGGGCTCGCGCCCCGAGGGTTGGCTGCCCGTATACAAGGCAATGGTGGACGATGGTCATCCGGATGCCAGCAAGGTGAAGGCCATCCTCGACCGCTATGCCGACCAAAACGACGATGTGGCAGAACGCTACATACGCCGCCTGGCTTGCTGGAAGGACATCCGCGAACGCTACTTGCAGAAGGACCGCAAGGTGGAATATGTCTACACCTACACCCTGCGCAGCTTCACCACCGACGCCGAGCTGAAGGACATGTACCGCAAGCGTCCCGACGCCTTCAACGAGGAGGAGCTGCTGCGCGTGGCAACGTTGGCTGCCACCGACGAGGAGCGCAAGCAGGTGTACAGGTTGATAGTGAAGCGGTTCCCCGAGTCGGCCATAGCCGTCAACAATCTTGCCGTGCTCTATCTGCGCGAGGGCAAGGAGGAGGAGGCCGTCGAGGTGCTCAAGAGCTACAAGGCCGACGATAGGTTTGAGAAGATATTGAATGAGTAACCCAACATTTAGCAAGAGTGGAATTTTGAAAGAAATTAAAGTGATAAGAGAATTTATAGCCCGATGCCCTGCCGCTAAGTGTTCAGCCCTAAGGCTGTTGGCTAAGGGTGGTTGGCTTCTTCTGCTGCTCTCCGTCCCTCTGCTTGCCTCGTGCATCAGAGACCAGCTCGACGACTATCCGCCGCTGCGTGTGGAGATAGGCGTGAAGGACAAGAACTACTTCAACGTGGACAAGGTGGACATGGAGGAGCAACGGTCCGACAGCTTGGCTTTCCGCCAGTATGTGCCCACTTTGTTCTATATGCTGCGCGACGCGGCTACGGGCGAGGTGGTGGAGGAGCAGGGAGTGTTTCCCGTGGAGGGCGACGGCAAGACCGTGCCTGTGGACTTCTGTCCCTGTCTGCCCCACGGCAAATACATTCTCACGGTGTGGGGCGGACTCGACGACCTCTCTCAGCTCAGTCCCGACCATCTCTCGCTGGAGTTGCACCGCGACAGGCAGCAGGGTGGCGATGTCTATCTCGTGAGCGACACGTTGCTCTACGATGCCTACAACTACGACTACCGGGTGGAGCTGGAGCGCACCAAGGGCAAGCTGATTGTGCAGGCTGAGGACATGCCTGGAAGCTACAACCTTGTATACATCGATGTGGACGGACTCGACGGCAAGGTGAATTCCAACTTCAAGTATTCGGGCGAGACCGACGTGCGCGACAAGGTGTCTATCCCGTTGAAGCCTAAGGTGAGTACGTCTACGTTGCTCGCCCCGTCGGTTAAGGAGAATGGTTCTGTGCTCGATGTAGACTTCACCCATAGCACTCCCTCTTCCAACGACATGGAGCTCTCGCCCGACGACGTGCGCATCACTATGCGTCGCAACATGATAACTGTGCTGCGATATGTGTGGGACGAGCAGAAGAATCACTTCGTGGTGTATATGCTCGTGGACGACAACTGGGAACAGGTGCATGGCATGGAGATAGACTGACATGGATATTAGAATACAACTAAATAGTTTTTTATAATTTAATAAACAAAAAAATGAAAAAGAGTTATCTTTTCAGCGCTTTTGCAGCCGGAATGGTGATGCTGAGCGCATGTAGCAACGATGGCGACCTTACAGGAGGCGACGAGTCGAACGATGCTGTGCAGGAGATTGTGCTGCAGGTGGCTAATGCAGGAGAAGGCTTGCAGACACGTGCAGGTCGTCCGCTTTATTCGTCAGAGGCAAAGCAGTCTATTGAGAATGTTAAGGTTTTCATCTGCAATGCTGATGGTAATATTGTGAAGATTGAGTCTTATAACAAGTGGAATACAGAAGATTCAAAAACTTACGGTAGCGCAGGTAATGGTCATGGTCGTGAGAAAGTGATTAAGTATACTGGCAATGATAAATTGCCTAAGGGTACTTATGAAATTTATGCTTATGGCTTCCACAGCGGATCTGATTATACAGGACTGGAAACCAAGATGTTAAGCTTGGCAATAGGTAAACCTCTTGATAAGAACATTATTTTGGAATGTTCTGCTGTTGGTGAGGAAATCTTTGCAGGTAGCACAACACAGTTTACAATTGATGATAAAAATCCCGGTTTCTACCAGACTGTTGTGTTGAACCGTCAGGTATCGGGTACTTTCGGCTACTTCGAGAGCATTCCTTATATAGCTGGTGCTACAAAGTTGGAATTGGTTGCTTCAAATCCAAACAAGAGTCTTGTTTTGGGAGGTTTCAATAGCTTCGACCTTTCAAACAATGGTACAGGAAATGATGGTCATGTAAACTATGTTGTAAACGGTACTAATGCATCTGAGAATAAGGTAATCTATACTATCAACTTGAAAAAGTGGTTTACAGCAATTGTGGATACTGACCATGATGGTTTAATTGATGCAGGTGAAAACTGGCATAATACAGCCATTACTTCAGGTGCCAAATTCAAGACTGGTTCTGTATTTGGCGGTTCTTTCTTGATTCCGTTCCAGAAGAATGAAAACCAGACTTTCGTTCTGAAGTTGGTTAATGACAAAGGTGAATCTCTGAGAGAATGGGCTGTTAAGTTGCCTTCAGGGGATGGTCAACTTTCTAATTACACACTTTCTTATTGGAATACTGCAACTTCTCTTTTCGATAACAATACTTCAGCTAAAGATGAAGCAGACAAGTATAGCGTAGTTCGCAACCACCTCTATGGTATCGGTGAGAGAGCTTTGGATGAGCCTGAAAATCCTGACAAACCAGATCCATCAAATCCTGATCCTGACAAACCAGAGCCCCTCAACAAGAAGCAGGAGCTTACTCTCCGTGTTAACGACAACTGGGAGGTGATCCACAAGATGGAGCTTGAATAATAGCAAGCATATTTATACAAAACCCGCTTATATAAGCAATTTTTAGGAGGTGATTGGTGTGTTTTTGCTTTTGCGGCAAAGCCACCATAGCCTCCTCTTTTTTCATTATCACATCCATTAGACATTTTATATGACAAAAGCATCATCAACCCCAATCATTCATTTCCTCCTTGCCGCCAGTCTATTCCTCAGCTGCAGCGCAAGCGACGATTTGTCCATGTCGTGTCCGCATGGCGAACCACATGCCGTAGAGGTAAGTATGCGTGTGGGTGTGAGTGCGGGCATTGTCTCGCGAGAGCTGAACACATGGGACGGAGCGCAGCAAGTGAACGACATGCGCGTCTATCTCTTCCGTTGCCCGCAGGATAAATACAATACAGATGAGGAAATCTTTACCTATTACGTACCCGACAACATCAAGGACAAGGGTTATTTCGTCGTCGGCGACTTCGACAACAAAACTCCCTACTATTCCTCCGAGCACAACGGTCAGCCCGAGCAGCATGCCTTTTATTTCAGTCCCTTTCTCGAAAGCGGCTACTACTATCAGTTTCTTGCCGTGGGAAGAGACGACAAATATGTTGACCCGCAAGATCAATTGCTCGAACAACCTTCATTCAAGCAAGACTTTACCACCTTGCAGGTTGCCAAAATGTCGCTCGCCGAAAATGCCGTAAAGCAAGCAGAAAATGGAACATACAATTGCTCCGAGTTCTTCTCAGGCGTTATGCGCGACGAGACAACAAAAGACGAAACTCCTATACTCGTCACCGACGAGCCACCATATTTCTTCCGCACCACCCTCACAGCCACAAGAAACGTAGCGGGACTGATGATTTACGTCACCAACATACCGACGATAGTGGAAACCAACACCCCAAACGACATCATAGAGAAATTCACCCCAACCAAACTCTATGTCGAGGCTACAGGTCTTGCCACAGAGACGAAGCTTAGAGACAGGACAGCCCCAACGAGTGCCAAAATTTATAAGACAAAAACATTAGGCGAAATCGACCTTACTGCCGCCAACGGCTGGGCCATCGACGATAAGGAGCACGTGTTCACCCGTCCTGCCGACAAGGAAAAGGGATGGCAGAAGAACAGCTATCTGGTGAGCAATTTCATGATGCCCACCCCCGAGAGTTTTATGGGCAGCAGTCCTAACGCCGAAGGCTTAGGAGTGACATTTTATCTGCATTACACCGACGGAAAGGGTCACCATCGCTACGACAACATCAAGAAGACAAAGAGCACAGGCGACCTTTACCGCTTTCCCATCGAGGCCAACCACCTCTACAGCTTAGGCTCGAAAAGCTCCACAAGCAACGACCCCTACGACCTCAAGAAGCATTACGAGCCGATAATGGTGGACATCGCCATCGAGATAGAGCCGGCTTTTGAGAAGAGGCACGAGTTTGAAACAGAATAACCCTAACATAAATACATATCCCGTATGAAATCAAAGATAAGCATAGCAGCCTGCCTCGCTCTGCTCCTTGCCCTCTCGGCAGGATGCACAGACAACGACATGTTGCCCGAGGAGAGCACCTCCACCACCGTGCAACCCACACGGGGAGAAGTTCGTGTGCCCATAACCATTGCCTTGGGCGGATTGGGGGCGGAAGAGGGAGGCAGAGGCTCGCGCGTTGCCCCTCCCGGCACAGGCTCCTCTGGCTCCGACGACTCACATGTAGACGACAAGGACGACGGACTTGAGGAGGTAAGGGGTGTGAACGCCGTGAGAGTGGTGGCTTTCCGCCGCCGCACATCAGAGGACTCACAGGACTTTGAGTACGACAGCAAAAACGACATTCTGCTCCAAAACCTCACCGAAGAGTACGTGGACAAGGACGACTACTACGAGGGCCAACCCCACAAGCATCTTGTGGCTACTGGAAATGTCAGCATCAGCGAAGGCTACGACTACAGAATAGTGGCTATAGCTTATAACAAAGACGAGAAGGCTCCTTATCCTTATTACGGCGGCAAGCTGATGGTGGGCGCAAACATGCTTAATCTTTATAATGGCACTACGTATAATGATTTTTGTGCGAAGTTCGCATCTTATATGGTGGACGAGGATAAAGATAAGGAAAACAACTGGGCTGATTATCTGAAGAAAGAAAAAAAATTTTTGGGGGATCATTTTCCAAGCGTGCATAATGTAGCTTGTCTCACTCGCCGCATCGCCACCATTCCACAGATATTCTTTGGCGTTATCCATATAAAGGACGATGCCACGAAAAATCCGATAGTCAGCTATACTGATTTTCTTCCAAAAACACCTGAGGAGGATGGCGACAGCTCTACAGGAGGTTCAGGATCTACAGACAAGAAAGCTCCTCCTATTCCTTCTCTCACAGGCACTCTCTACCGAGGTATGGCAGAGGTGGTGGTCAACATCAAGTCGACATCTTTAGACAAGAAAACTAATCCCGAATGGTATTGTCTGCTTGCCGACAATGTGCTTACCAAGGTGGGGTTACGTGACTATGACGACTTCAACCACGGCAGCGAGTCTGTGGAAAATACCAAAAAGAAGGAAGAAACATACGGCACCTACACAGCCGTGGCTTATCAGAAATGCGAGAAGGTGGGCGACATAATAACGCTCAAGGCTTATCTGTTGCCTGCCAAAACCCATCTTGCCGTGAGAGTAGGATATAATGCCAAACCTTTCGCCAAAAACCGACAGGTAAAGGCAAAGGACGTTACCTTCTCCGACACGGCAACAGGCGTTATCGTGGTGGATGCCATCGACGATCTTTTCTATCTGCGTAGAAACCATAAGTATGTGTTCAACTACACCACGGACACAGGCTTGTCGATGGATAAGAATAATACGCTCGACTGACAGCAGGAGCGGACTGTATTTCGGATAAAACCATAAAAAAATATCAAATTCTGCGATGATATATAATTCTAATTTCTATAAATTTATAATTTTAGTGTCGTTGGTCTTCATGGCTCTGCCCTCGTTTTCGCAGGACGCGCAGCCAAGAACCGACAACACCAGTCCTTATTTTGAGAGTGCCGAAGTGCGCGACGCCTTCAAGGACTGCAAGAAGCCCATCTGGACTGACGATTGGAAAGACCTGCCAAATGGTCAGCCCAACTCAGTGGACTTCAATAATGACCCTAAATATTACAACATGAAGTTCCGCCGCCTGCGCAACCGACGCGCCCTCACGGGCGACCCCTGCACCGTGAACAAGCTCATCGGCGTGGTGGGTGTGGGCAGTTGGGTGAAGGACCTTGGAGCCATCACCGACGAAGACCTCGACAACTACGCCCAGGTGAACGCCGTGATAAAGGCTGGCGTGACGACCGACCCCATGGTGAGCGTCAGAGACATGGACAACTACTACAGCCGTGGCACCGTGGCAGGCTTCGTCATCGTGGCTGGCTCGGGCAGCAGCGTGCTCACTCTCGACATCGTCAAGGCCCTATCCATAGGTTTCTATCGCGACGGCAAGCTGCAGGGAGTGAAAGCCGTAAGGGAGGGACAGGACGGCACCCTGCTCACCTTGAAGCTCATCCAGATACCTGGCTCCTCCGACGTGTGCGCCCTGCTCACAGCCAAGAGCGACTGGCTCTTCGACGAGGTGAGCCTCGACTGCTCGGGCGGAGTGCAGGCCGACGTGGCTAATCTCTACAAGATAAAGTATGCCTTCGTGGGCAGCGAGTCGGAGTTTCCCATCACCATAACCGACGACAAAGGCACAGGTGGAATCGACGCCTACAACGCCCATTTCAAGGACGAGAACAAGAAGATAGCCTTCGGCAGCATGAAGGGATGGAATGCCGTGCTGTTGGGTCTGCCATTCCCCTTCACGTCCGACCATGCCAAGAAGATGTACGACAGCGACACCACCAACGTGACCGTCATCACCCCAATCCTCAGCGTGGGCTATCAGGGTGGAGCCAAGTTTATGGTCAACAATGCCGCCGACCCCAATGCGGAGGCTTTTGAAGCCGGCATGGAGGTGGGCTACAAGTATAATATGATTGGAGCCCTTGCCCTCAAGGCAGGAGCGTGGGTCAACCTCCTGCTCTTCGACCACAACGGCAACAAGGTGCAGGAGGAGACTATCTCGGCGCAGGTGCTCGGTCTGTCGTTGGTGCAGGCAAACAGCGGCACGATAAGCATCAAGTCGAAAGTGCCCTTCTCGGGGTGCGAGATAAGGTTCCTCACCGTGCTCAGCGTCGATGTGGGCGGCATCGGCATCCACTACGGATTTGTGAGGGCTGCCCCCGACGTCTACCACCATTGCGACATCAAGCCCACGATAAGCAGCAATATCTGCGACTCGCAATCGTCCTTCCGTCTGCGCTCCAACTCGGGAGTGAGCGTCACGTGGGCCCTTGACGGAGCATGGGACTTGAACGGAAAGGACATCCTCGGCAGCACCCAGGTGAAGGTGACGCCCGACGGACAGGTAACCAACATGTCTACGGGCAAATACACCTTCAGGGCCACGGCGCGCGACGGATGCAGCGACGAGACCACCATCACCGTGGGTAGCTTCAACGACGGCAACACCACCTGCGGCAGCCCTATGGTGAACGGCAAGAATGGCGTGAACGACAGCATCTATGCGCTCACCGACAAGATCTACCAGTCTTCGGGTTCGCTGCTCTCGATATCCGAACTCAAGAACCCCTGGAACATACTCAACAAGAACGACAGCACCTACGCCGAATACATCAGCGGACTGAACCTCGCCGACAACCTCTGCATCATCGGCATTAAGCGTGTGGACGGCAAGCTAATCTACGACGCCACCGACCGCCACGAAGGCGAGACCACCGACGACGCCGTGAAGCGAGCCGCCCCAAAGCGCATAGGGTTTGTGGTGGAGGCCGACGTCACGGTGCTCAACCTACACGCCTTGCAGTTTCTGCAAATAAGGTGCTACAACAAGGGCGAGGAGGTCTACCGCCACCTCATCAGCGAGAACAACGCCATTGGCGCGGGCGTGGCAGGCTCCGACAAGGTGCAGAAGATAAGATACTCCATCGAGGTGCCAGCCACCGACAAGGATGGCCACCAGATACAGATGGACGAGTTTCAGCTGTGGAATTCGGGTGTGCTCAATCTTGGCGGCTCCGTGCTGCGCATCTACTACGCCTTCATCGAGGAAGCCTCCGACGACTGCTCCTCGCCGTTGGCGTGTGGCAGCCTTGTGCTGTCCAACCGCAACTCCCATACCGTGATCAACGCCGACGAGACCAAGTTTGGCGGCACGGTCAACGTGCTTGCCATCGACGACAACCTGGGCTATCTGGTAGACAACGACCTCGACACCTATCTTGCCATCGCCAACACCGTGAGCGTGGGCGTGGGACAGACCATTGCCGTGAGGATGGGCCGCACGCTCGACTACCACCATCAGTTGGGCGTGGTGATCGACAACAAGACCTTCCTCGCCGCCGTTAAGGTGGGCTCATGGCTCACGCTCGCCACCTATAAGGACGGCAAGCCTACGGGCGACGAATACACCGACTGGAAGGTGATAGGAGCCAAGGTGGCTGGCTATGGCGACAAGAACATACTCTTCTTCCAGCCCAAGAACGCCTACGACGAGATAAGGCTCACGGTGGCAAATATCGTGGGGCTGCTCGACGTGCAGAAGTTCTACGGACTGGTGGTGCGCGGCGACGTCGACAACGACGGTATCCCCGACTGCAAGGACAACTGCTCGTGCACCAACGGAGTGAAGGACATACGCATCAACCAGGTGTGCGTGGGCGACGACATCTCCGTGACGGCCACAGGCAACCCGGGAGCTGAGTACTATCTCGTGTTCGACGACAAGAGTGCAGGCAAGAATGGAGTGGTGGACACGATGTCTACATCGGCTACATCCAACAATATCGCTTACACCTACACCACGGCCACTCCGGGCGAATACCAGCTCACCTTCTACGACGGCAGCGGCAAGCCTCTGTCGTCGGTAGTGTACAAGGTTCACCCCTTGCAGACGCGATGGCTCAGCACAGCCTCCAACAACGACTGGAACAAGTGGGACAACTGGAGCGACGGTTCGCCCTACTGCTGCACCAACGCCATCATCTCGTCCGACTCGAAGGTGTTCCCCGTGCTCGGCTCCGTGGAGAGCCCAGCCGACTATTGCTGCAAGGACATCTTCTTCGAGCCGCGGTCGGCTGTGGAGAATGTGCCCTCGCTCAACTACCGACGGGCGTGGGTGGAACTGGAACTGATGCCCAACCGATACTACAACCTCAGCGCGCCGCTCAAGCATACCTACACGGGCGACATGTTTGTGCCCGCCGCCACGAAGGCTACGGCTGCCTATTTCGAGCCGCTCACCGAGGACAACTGGGCAGAGAACCGCTTCAACCCCAGCATCTATCAGCGGCTGTGGGCTACTACGGCGCATGGCAAGCTCGCTCCTCTCGACAATAAGGGCGAGCTGGTGGACCAGACGCTCGGCATAATGCAGACCAGATGGTCGCGCCACTTCAACGCTGTGGCTAAGGCATACGGCGAGGGCGAGGGATTCTCGTTGTGGGTGGACAACGGCGAACTGCCGGCTACCGAGGCCCTGCGCATCCGACTGCCCAAGACTCATGGCACATACCATTACTACAACGACTACGACCATGAGATTCTGGGCGAGGAGAAAGTGGTGAAAGACGACAGTATCTGCCGATTCATATATGAGGCTGAAAACGAAAAGAACCTCGTGCAGGAATACTCCTACAAGCAGGGTGGTGCTGAGGTGAAGGAGTCGCGCACGGTGTTCGTTGGACAGGAGGACTACTACATCACTCTGAGGGCAGACACCTTGACCAACGCTTTCCTCATGGGCAACCCCTTCATGAGCCATCTCGACATCAGGAAGTTCCTTGAGGTGAACGACAATGTGAAGAGCGTGGTGATGGAGATTGGCGACGACCTGCAACAGCAGACTGTGCTAAGAGCCAACAACGAGATTGTTGCCACAGGCGGCGTGACTACTGTGGAGCCAATGCAGTCGTTCTATGTCATGCTAAAGGGCGAGCCGCTTAAGGAAGTAAGACTGCTGCTGACAAATGAAATGATTGGAGGAAAGAGGGCTGAGAAGCCGGGAACAACCGATACCCCCGATTCCTCTAATGGTGGAGAGACTAAGGAAGAAACTGCCCCCGAAGGCTTAAGAGTGACGGTTGAGTGTTTGAATTCCGGAAAGAAGTCGGTTGCATTGTTCTTAGGCGCGTGCTCGACTCAGGAATCTCAATACTCTCCCAATTCCAAGTCCCAGGCTTTCGCTCCGACGCTGTTGGACGGTGAGATTCGTCCTGAGGTCAAGGTCTTTGGCGTAGGTTCAGACGAGGCTTTCGACATAATGCCGCTTGCCGACCGAATCCCATTGGGCATCCTCTTGGACAGAGCCGACAGCATCAGTATCGTGGTTAGCTCTACAACTGGTGCCGACCTTAGCAGCTATGTGCTCCGCGACAATCTCACGGGTAAGGACTATGCGCTTGACTCTCAAGTGGTTGTGGCCAATGCCGAGTCGTCGCTTGGCCGCTTCGTGCTAAGAAAAATAGCCAACATGCCTGCCGTCGCCGACGATTCGTTCAGCGGCGTGAGCATCATGCAGCAAGGCTCCAACGTGGTGGTGCAGTCGGCGGATGCCAATCTGCGCAGCGTGAAGGTTCTGGACATGAGCGGACGCTTGATAAGCAAGTCGCAAGACTCGCACGCCCGTCGACTGCAAACAACTGGTGCGCATGGCATTCACATCGTCTGCATAGAGCTTGAGAACGGCAAGAGCAGAAGATATAAAATTATGCTGTAGTAGGGCGAAAGTTTTGTGTATTCAGAAAAATATGTAACTTTGCAAGTATACAAGATTGAATATCAATAAAAAGGGTTCTTCCGTTAATAGAAAGGCGGAAGAAGGACTATGAGATATATGGAGTTAAGATGAAGTAGCAGGCTGAGGGTTTGGCAAGCTATAAATGAAAAAAACGGGGATTAAACAAAAAATGTGTTTAATCTCCGTTTTTTTTATAGGCTTTTTTTATTTCGTCTCGATTTCTTCCTTCATGTCGATGAATTGTCGTTTGTTGTCGAAGAATTCATACTGCAGGAATGCAAGTTTTTCTGACGGGATGATGTGTACTCCAAATCCGTACTTCATCTGCCACTTGCGTTTAAGCGAGAAAAGTCCCTTGTTAATATAAGCTGCCACGTAGGGGTGTACGTGCAGATAGAAAGTCTTGACTCCAATCTTGTTGACAAGTCGGTCAATCTTACTTTCGAGCTGGTCGGTGAAAATGATGCTCGACTTTATCTTGCCCTTGCCGAAGCATGTAGGGCAGACCTCCTCCACATTCACGTCCATGGCGGGGCGCACTCTCTGGCGTGTGATTTGCATTAAGCCGAACTTGCTTAATGGCAGGATGTTGTGGCGTGCACGGTCCTTCTGCATGTTCTTGCACATGCGCTCGTAGAGCATCTGTCGGTCTTCTGCAAGGTTCATGTCGATGAAGTCGACAACGATGATGCCACCCATGTCTCTGAGTCGCAGCTGTCGTGCCAGCTCGTCGGCGGCACCAAGGTTCACGTCGAGCGCGTTGGCCTCCTGTCCGTTGTCCGAGTGCGAGCGGTTGCCGCTGTTCACGTCTACCACGTGCAGAGCTTCGGTGTGTTCGATGATAAGATAAGCGCCGTGTTTGTAGTTGACGGTTTTTCCGAAACTGGACTTAATTTGTTTCGTTACATTAAAATTGTCGAAGATAGGAACGCTGCCAGTGTAGAGTTTCACTATGTTGGCTTTCTCTGGGGCGATGAGTTCTACATAGTGTTTTACTTCATGGAACACGTTTTCGTCGTTGACATAGATGTTCTCGTAGGTGGGGTTGAACAGATCCCTAAGCAGGGCTACGGCACGTCCTGTTTCTTCGAAAATGAGTTGTGGGCGTTTCTGGGTCTTCTGCACTCTTATGAGAGCGTCTTCCCAACGCTTGGTGAGTATTTTGAGTTCTGCGTCCAGTTCGGCAACACGTTTGCCCTCAGCAACAGTGCGTACTATTACGCCACAGTTTTTAGGCTTGATACTGTTGATGAGCTGCTTGAGTCGTGCGCGCTCTTCACCGCTTTTAATTTTGGATGACACCGAAACTTTGTCGCCGAATGGCATGAGCACGAGGTAGCGTCCTGCAAAGCTCAGCTCGCCTGTGAGTCGTGGTCCTTTGGTAGATATTGGTTCCTTTACAATCTGCACCAATACCTCTTGTCCCACTGTGAGAGTGTTTTGCACGCTTCCGTCCTTTTTGAGGTCGGGCTGTCGTGTGGCCTTGGCAAAAGGATAAAGTTTCTTTCTGTCGCTCTGTACCTGTCTTAGGTACTTTTCGTAAGAATTGAATTGATTGCCTAAATCAAGATAGTGGAGAAAGGCGTCGCGCTCGTAGCCAACGTCCACGAAACTGGCGTTCAGTCCGGGCATTAGTTTCTTAACTTTCGCTACATAGATATTGCCAACAGAGAATGAGGCGGAACTTGGTTCTGTCTGGTATTCCACCAGTCGCTTGTCTTCCAAGAGAGCGATGGATATTTCATTCTGTTGAACGTCGATAATAACTTCGCTGGTCATTTCTCTTTCTGTTCTTATTTAGATTAATCTGATTAAAAACTCGTATGAATAAAAAGCATAGGGGCGCGCCAAAGCTCATTGCGGATGCATTGTGTTTGACGCGCCCCCATTTCGGAACTGACCCTTATGGGCAGGCTTTCTTACTTGCTCTTATGTCTGTTCTTACGTAATCTCTTTTTACGCTTGTGAGTAGCCATCTTGTGACCCTTTTTTTTCTTTCCGTTTGGCATAACTTTAAAATTTTTATTGTTTAATATGTTAATTTATAATATGATAATTATTCCTCAATTGTTGCATTCTTCATTTCCTCGATGAAGCATTTTGCTGGCTTAAAGCTTGGCTGGTCGTGAGCACCAATCTTCATTGTGGTTTTCTTGAGAATGTTGCGTGCTGTTTTGGCAGCGCGGTGCTTTACTATGAAACTTCCAAATCCACGCAGGTAAACATTCTCCTTGTTAGACAGGAGGCTGTCCTTTATGCACTCCATGAAACTTTCCACGACAACCGATACGTCTTTCTTCTGCAAACCAGTACTCTCAGCAATTTTGTTAATGATATCTGCTTTAGTCATTTGAATTATGTATTTTTGTTATCTTGTTTATTTATTCCTTTCTTCTAAGGACGTGCAAAGATACAAGTTTTTCGTGTGATACGAAAATTTATTGAATGTTTTTTTCTCGATTTCTCGATTATTCACCTTCCGAACTTGCTAATTTACATAATATTAAGGAATGTGGAATGAGGAATGTTGAGTGTTGAATGGTTGCGCGATGCGCAATGTGGAATGAGGAATGTGAAATGAGGAATGTGGAATGTGGAACGTGGAATGAGGAATGTGGAATGTTGAGTGTTGAGTGGTCGCCTTTGGCGATGTGGAATTATTCAATGTTGAATGTTTTTATTGTTTGAATGTTGAATTACTTAATTCTTCATTCCACATTCTTCATCGGCTCTGCCGACCATTCCACACTCCACACTCCACATTCCACATTCTTTTATCCCTTTATATTCGGCTCCTCAAGTCCGAATCCTCTCTTCTTGTCGAGGGCCTTGAGGTAGATGGCGAAGAGCAATGCGAGCACACCGAAGCTGGCGAACACCACGAGGGGCACGGTGTAGTCGTAGGGGATGAAGTCGGCGCCTGCGTTCTTGGCTGCGATAACTGCGGGGTTGTTGGCGTTGGTCGATGCAAGGAGGTTGCCGATGAGTTTCGGCACGAAGCAAAGGCCAATGTTCTGCACCCAGAAGATGAGGCAGTAGGCAGAACCAAGAATCTTCTCGTCGATAATCTTAGGCACGCTCGGCCACAAGGCAGCGGGCACGAGGGCGAACGAGATGCCAAGGAGCACGATGGTGGAGTAGGCGATGACTGGGCTCTTGGTCTCGGGCAGCACGAAGGCGAACACGAGGTGGCAGCAGATGAGCAGGATGGCTCCGAAGATGAGCATTGTGGCTCCCTTGCCCTTGCGGTCGAGGAAGTTGCCAAGGAACGGAGTGATCACGGCTGCGCCGATGGGGAACCAGCGGAAGATGTTGGCTGCGTCCTCAGGCGAGATACCGTCGAGGTTGCACTGGAGCATGTTGGCTCCGTAGCGCTGGAAGGGGAAGATGGCTGAGTAGTAGAGCACGCAGAGAAGTGCTACAATCCAGAACACCTGCGAAGAGAATATTTTGCCGAGGTCGCTGAACTTGAACTCTTCCTCCGACTCGCCGCCCTCTGCCGAGTCGCCCAACTGCTTGTCGAGGGCCTTGTCCATGAATGTGAACACGATGAAGGTGATAAGGCCGATGAGCAGCAATACTGTGCAGAACGCTACCGGGGCTACTACTGTGCCAAAGTGGCTTGCGATGATGGGCGAGATGGAGAATATGGCGAACACGCCCACACGGGCAATTGCCATCTCCAGACCCATTGCGAGGGCCATTTCCTTGCCTTTGAACCATTTGGCGATGGCCTTCGACACGGTGGTGCCTGCCATCTCGCAGCCGCAGCCGAAGAGCATGAAGCCGAAGCATGCCATCTTGGCGCTTGCGGGGAGAGTGACCCACCATGAGTCAAGCCAGTGAGAGAAGGCTGTTGTGGCGAACCAGTCGCTGATGCCGATGAACTTGATGAGTGCTCCGATGAACATCATTGAGGCTGACAGTGTGCCGGTGAAGCGCACGCCCATCTTGTCGAGGATGACGCCTGCGATGATGAGGAATCCCAATACGTTGACAATATACTCGGATGCGGCGTAGGTTCCGAACGTGTCGGGGCCCCATCCCTTCTCGCTCTCCATGAGAGCCTGGATTGGTGACATTACATCGACAAACATGTAGCCGAAGAACATCATCGATGCGATAAGCACAAGGGCTGTCCAACGTGCCCATGCCTTATCGTTTAATAGTTGATTTACCTTTTCCATATTTTAATGTTGAATGTTGATTGTTGAATGTTGAATGGTTGCGCGGTGCGCAATGTTGAATGTTGAATGTTGAGTGTTGAATGTCGAGTGTGGCGATGTTGAATGTTGAATGTTGAGTGTGGAATGTTGTATGGTCGCCTTTGGCGATGTTGAATGATTGATTGTTGAATGATTGATTATTGAGAATTTGATGACTTCAATCTTCATTCCTCATTCTTCATCGGCTTCGCCGACCATTCCACATTCCACACTCCACATTCCACATTGCGGCTCCGCCGCTACTTGAGCCACTTGTCCAGCCACCCAAAGAATGTGCGCTGCCAGAGCACACCGTTCTGTGGTTTCAGCACCCAGTGGTTCTCGTCGGGGTAGATGAGGAGTTCGGCGGGGATGCCGCGCATACGAGCTGCGTTGAATGCTCCGAAGCCCTGGTTGGCGTTGATGCGGTAGTCCATCTCGCCGTGGATGCAGAGAATAGGAGTGTCCCACTTGTCTACGAACTTATGCGGTGAGTTGGCGTAGGTGCGCTTGGCGCGGTTCGACTTAACGTACTTCCAGTAGGCGTCGTCATACTCCCAGTTGGAGAACCATGCCTCCTCGGTGTCGGTGTACATCGACTCGAGATTGAAGGCACCGTCGTGGGCTATGAACGCCTTGAAGCGCTTGTTGTGGTGTCCGGCAAGATAGTATACCGAGAAGCCTCCGAAGCTTGCGCCCACGCATCCTAAGCGGTCCTTGTCGACGTAGGGCAGGTTGTTGGCAGCATCGTCGATGGCCGAGAGATAGTCGTTCATGCACTGGCCAGTCCAGTCGCCCGACACCTCCTCGTTCCACTCAGAGCCGAAGCCCGGCAATCCGCGGCGGTTTGGGGCAATCACCACGTAGTCGTTGGCAGCCATAATCTGGAAGTTCCAGCGGTAGCTCCAGAACTGGCTCACGGGACTCTGCGGTCCGCCCTCGCAGAAGAGCAGTGTGGGATATTTTTTGTTGGCGTCGAAGTGGGGCGGTAGAATCACCCATACAAGCATCTGCTTGCCGTCGGTGGTCTTCACCCAACGCTCCTCCACCTTGCCCATTTCGAGCTGGTCGTAGAAAGCCTTGTTCTCGCATGTGAGCTGCTGCACCTTAGTCTTGCTCACGTCCTTGCCCGGAGTGATGATGTAGAGCTCGTCGGCCTGCGAGATGCTGTGGCGCGAGGCGAGAATCTTGCCAGTGTTGCCGAGCATCTGAATAGAGCCAAAGTCCATCTTGTCGTCGGTGAGCTGTTTAAGCTCGCCATTGATGTTGGTCTGATACATGTTCACGCAGGCATGCCAGCAACCAATGAAGTAGAGCGTCTTGGAGTCGGCAGCCCAGCAGAAGGCGTCGACGTTGGAGTCGAACTTCTCGGCCACATACTTCTTCTCGCCGGTGGCGAGGTTGTAGACGCAGAGTCGGTTGCGGTCGCTCTCGTAGCCGTCGTGCTTCATCGACTGCCAAGCCACATACTTGCCGTCGGGCGAGAACTGCGGGTTGGTGTCGTAGCCCACGTTCACGTCGTCGGCCTGATTGTTCACCGCCTGGTGTTTCAGCGATGTTGTGTAGTCTACATCAGGAGCCTTGTAGCCCTCGGGCTTGCAGAGGTTCTTGGTAGAGCCAGTGGCAACGTCGTAGAGGAATATGTCGGAGTCGGTAGAAGTGGCATAGTCCACGCCTGTCTTCTTGCGGCAGGTGTAGGCAATGGTCTTGGAGTCGGGACTCCACGCCAACTGCTCCACGCCACCGAAGGGGGCCATAGGGCATTCGTAAGGTTCGCCCTCGATGATGTCCTTGCCGCTGTCGATGCCGTCGGCAGCTACGTTGGCCACGAAAGGATGTGCCACGGTCTCGACGTAGTGGTCCCAGTGGCGGTAGTTGAGGTCGGTCACCACTCGGCCTGTAGCCAATGGCAGGTCGTCGGGGTTCTTCTTTATGCTCTCGTGATAGGGCAGCGACTTTATGAGAATCACCTTCTTCTCGTCGGGCGAGAATTTGAATCCCTCGATGTCGATGTCGCTCTTGGTGAGCTGTCGGCGGTCGGATCCGTCGGCGTTCATAGTCCAGAGCTGACCCTTAGAGAGGAAGGCGATGCGCTTGCCACCGTTGATCCATGTGGCGTCGGTCTCGCTTGCAGCTGTGGTGGTGAGGGTCTGTTGGCGTTTGCCGTCGGCAGACACTGTGTAGAGCATTTGGTGGCTCTTGTTCTCCTTCACGCTGTAGTAGCCCACCTGATAGGCAATGGTCTTGCCGTCGGGCGAGGCTGCTGCACCGCCGATGCGTCCCATAGCCCAGAGGGTTTCGGGAGTCATGCGGTCGCCCTTGCTGATAGCAGCCACGTCGGTAGTCTTGCCAATCATAGTTTGCGCTTCTGCATTGATGCTGGCGCAGCCGATAGCGGCTGCGACAGCGAATGATAAAGTTTTGTTCATTGTTTTATTGTTTGAGGTTAGAGTCCCTTGCGCTTGCGCTCCAGTTCCTCGCGTTTGCGCTGGAGCTCCTGCTGCTGCTCCTGCATAGCCTGGAGTCGGGCAGCAAGACCGCTGAGCTTCTTCGGGTTGTTCTTGTTCTCCTCATACTTCTTCTCGAGGATGGCAAGCAGCTTGTCGTCGTTGGTAGTCTTGCGCAGCGTCCACATGATGGCAGCGCTGAAGAAGAGCGAGATGAAGTAGTAGAAGTTCAAGCCAGCCGAGTAGTCGTTGAACATGAAGAAGAACATCACCGGCATGAGGAACATCATCCACTGCATCATCTTCATCTGCTCGGCCTGCTGACCCACCATCTGGTCGCGCTGCTGGCGCATGGTCATGAGCGAGTAGAGAATGTTGGCAACGCAGAAGAGGATGCAGGTGAGCGAGAGGTGGTCGCCTATGAGCCAGAGGTTGGTGTTCCACTCCAGGATTGGGTCGTAGGTAGAGAGGTCCTTAATCCAGAGGAAGCTCTCGCCACGCAGCTGAATGGCGTTAGGCACGAAGTTGAACATGGCAATCCAGATAGGCATCTGGATGAGCATAGGCAGACAGCCCGACAGAGGCGACACGCCATACTTGGCGTACTCGGCCATCATGGCCTGCTGCTTCTGCATCTGGTCCTCGGGTTTGTTGAGATGCTTTGTAGCCTCCTCCAATTTCGGCTTGAGCACGCGCATCTTAGCCGACGACATGTAGCTCTTCTTCACCATAGGATAGGTGATGATCTTGAGGAGCAGGGTGATGAGTATGAGCACGATGCCCATGTTGATGTTCAGTCCGGTGAGGAAGTCGAACACGTAGATGGTGAACCAGCGGTTGATGATGCGGAAGAGCGGCCAGCCGAGGTAGACCAGACGCTGCATCTCCAAGTCCTTGTTGAACTGGCACTCCTTCTCCACACGGTTGAGCAAGCGGAAATCATTTGGACCGAAGTAGAAGTCGAACTCCGATGGAGTCTTGCCGCTTGGGTCGAAGAATGTCTTCATCTTGGCCTCATACTGCTTCAGGTAGCCCGAGCCCTTCTCCTGCGGAATGCTTGAGAGCGAGGCGTTCTCGGCAAAGTCGTTCTTGGCAATCATCACAGCCGAGAAGAACTGGTTCTTGAAAGCCACCCAGTCGATTTTCTCCTCAATGGCCTCGTCGGTCACGCTCTTAGCCTCGGATAGGTAGTCGGTGCCGCCGTCGGTCTTGTGGTAGGTGAGCGAGGCGTAGCGGTTCTCAAAGGTGAATCCGCGCTCCTGCTGTCGTGCAAGCTCCTTCCACTGCACGTCCATGCGGTCGGTTGATGGAGCGAAGTCGTTGCCAAGTCCCACGGCCTGAATCTGCGTGTGGAGCATGTAGTCCTTGCCCAGCACGTAGTTGATGACGAGCGACTTGCCGTTGCCTGCAGCAGCGGTCATGGTCACGGTAGAGTCGGTCTGGTTGGACGGTGTGAAGTAGAGGTCGGCTGTGTTGATGTTCACAGTCTTGGCCGCCATGGCAAAGTTCAGACTCTGCGTCTTGTCGTCGAAGAGCGTGACGTAGTTGTTGCCGTTGCGGTCGTCAAAATTCTTGATAACAGCCTTTGTCACTACGCCACCCTTGGTGTTGAGTGTGAGTTCCACGTCGTTGTTCTTGAGCACAACGTTGGTGGCGTTGCCCTTGAGAGCGGCATGAAACAGAGCGGTTGTGTCGGCTTCGGCAGCTGCCTTAGCCTGTGCGGTCTTCTGCTGTGCTGCCAGCTTTGCAGCATTTTCGGCTTTCACTCGTGCCACGTTCTCGATGGAGTCTTGGCGTTTCTGCGCAGCCTTCTGTTCGGCAGACGGCTGGCTCCAGATGCCATATCCAATCAGTACGGCGGCCATAAGCACAAATCCGATGATGTTGTTTTTGTTCACTTTTTTTAAAAATTTGTTGGTTATTAAATTTGTTGATTTATTTTTACCGCAAATGGGAGTTAACGGATTTTATGTTGCAAAATCCGTTAACTCCCGTATTATGATATTAAAGTTGTCCTGCTGTTGCTGCTACTTCTTCTTATTCTCAATAGCAGTCTTCACAAAGTCGACGAAGAGCGGGTGGGGGTGAAGCACAGTGCTCTGGTATTCGGGGTGGAACTGAGTGCCAATGTACCACTTCATGCCCGGAATCTCCACAATCTCCACGAGGTCGCTCTCTGGGTTGCGTCCCACGCATTGCATTCCCGCACGCTCATATTCCTTCTGGAAGTCGTTGTTGAACTCATAGCGGTGGCGGTGGCGTTCCTGAATGTGTTCCTTATTATATATATTGAACACGCGCGAGCCCTGTCGCAGCACACACTCGTAGGCACCGAGTCGCATTGTTCCGCCCATGTTGGTGATGTTCTTCTGCTCCTCCATGATGTCGATCACGTTGTGTGGAGTCTTCTCGTCCATCTCGCGGCTGTTGGCATCGGCGTAGCCAAGCACGTTGCGTGCAAACTCAATCACCATCATCTGCATACCGAGGCAGATGCCGAAGGTAGGGATGTTGTGTGTGCGGCAGTAGTGGGCAGCTACAATCTTGCCCTCGATGCCACGCTGTCCGAATCCCGGGCAGATAAGAATGCCATCCTGTCCGGCAAGCTTCTCGGCTACGTTTTCCTCGGTGAGGAATTCGGAGTTGATGAATGTGATGTTCACCTTATGGTCGTTGTATGTGCCAGCGTGCGAGAGGCTCTCGCGTATCGACTTGTAGGCGTCCTGCAGGTCGTATTTGCCAACGAGTCCGATGTTCACGGTCTCTGTAGCCTTGTTGCGGCGGTCGAGGAACGAACGCCACGGGCCCAAGGCAGGTGTCTCGCCGATGGGTTCGCCCATCTTGCGCAGAATTGCAGTGTCGAGGCCCTGCTTCTGCATGTTGACAGGCACCTCGTAGATGCTTGGCAGGTCTTCGCTCTGAATCACGCAGTTGAGGTCGACATTGCAGAAGCTTGCCACCTTCTTCAGTATTCCCTCATCAAGGTGCTTCTCCGTGCGCAGAATCAGTACGTCTGGCTGAATGCCCACGCTCTGCAGCTCCTTCACGGAGTGTTGCGTAGGCTTGGTTTTAAGCTCGCCCGCTGCCTTGAGGTAAGGCACGTATGTGAGGTGTATATTAATGGCATTCTTGCCAAGCTCCCATTTCAGCTGGCGTATGGCCTCCATGTAGGGTGCGCTCTCGATGTCGCCTATGGTTCCGCCAATCTCGGTTATCACGAAGTCGTAGTGATACTTCTGCCCGAGCAGCTTCACGTTGCGCTTGATTTCATCGGTGATGTGAGGCACCACCTGGATGGTCTTGCCGAGATAGTCGCCTCGACGCTCCTTGTCGATCACAGCCTTGTAGATGCGTCCAGTGGTGAGGGAGTTGGCTTTTGTGGTCTGGATGCCGGTGAATCGCTCGTAGTGTCCGAGGTCGAGGTCGGTCTCCATTCCGTCAACAGTCACGTAGCACTCGCCGTGCTCATAGGGGTTGAGTGTTCCAGGGTCGATGTTGATGTACGGGTCAAATTTTTGGATAGTGATGTTGTAACCTCTTGCCTGCAAGAGCTTACCGATTGACGACGAAATGATGCCCTTGCCAAGCGAAGAGACAACGCCGCCAGTAACAAATATGTACTTTGTTTCAGCCACGATATATATAATTATTAGAATTAATCTTCTATTTTATCCATTAATACAAGGTGCAAAGTTAGTATAAAAATGCGAAACGTACAAGCAATTCCAAAATTTATTATTACCTTTGCGCCAAAACATTTTACTTATATGAGAATGAGGAATATATTGATATTATTGTTTGTGGGATTTGCGGTGGTTGCAAACTCGCAGACCCGCTCGCGCAAGTCGCATCAGGCGGATGTGGATACGGTGCCTGTGTTGGTGAAAAACTACATGGACTCGCTTCAGAGCAGGCGCGTTGCCATCGACTCTGTTTATGCAGCCAACGACTCCATGACTGTGGCAGAGCCCGACGGAAGGTACTACCGATTCTTTGTGCCATTGACTTTCTACCATAATATAATAGAGTCGGTGTTCTCGATGTCGGCTCCGTCCTGCAACTCGTGGCAGAACCAGGCGTTGCTCGACATCTACATGCAGCGTCCCGACCTCGTGAGTGGCACGCAGAGCCAGCTCGACCATGCAGGTCCGCTCATTCAGCCTAAGGAGGAGACCGTGGAGCGCGATGTGGACATTGTGGGAATGGTGTCGCCAAAGGTGAAGGAGGAACGCATTGAGTCGCCTATTAATATTATTGTGGAGAAGCCAAACTTCTGGAGTTTCAGCGGCGACTACAATTTGCAGCTTTTCCAGAACTATGTGTCCGACAACTGGTATAAGGGCGGCGAGAGCAACTACTCTATGCTCGGCACGGTGACGCTGCAGGCCAACTACAACAACAAGCAACGCTTCCGCTGGGACAACAAACTCGAAATGCGACTTGGCTTCCAGAACTCGCGCGGCGACACTCTGCACACGGTGCGTGCCTCGGAAGACCTCCTGCGCTATACAGGCAAGGTGGGACTGCAGGCCACGAAGAAGTGGTACTACTCCTTGCAGCTCATTGCCAGCACACAGTTCATGCGCGGCCTAAAGAGCAACGACCCCAATGTCTACTCAAAGTTTCTTGCCCCTCTCTACCTCACCCCGTCACTCGGTATGGACTACAACATCAACTGGCTGAAGGGCAAGCTGAAGGGTTCGGCCCACTTGGCTCCTATAGCCTATAAGCTCACCTACGTGAGCGACAAGAAACTCTCCACACGTTTCGGACTCGACGCCGACAAGCATGTGAAGAACGATTTCGGTTCGGAGATTACGGTCGACTTCAACTGGCAGTTGGCTAAGGACGTGCGTTGGAAGACTCGCCTCTATGCCTACACTACTTATAAGCGAATGCTGATGGAGTGGGAGAACACGTTCACGTTTGTCGTGAACAAATACATCTCGAGCAACCTCTTCCTCTATCCGCGCTTCGACGACGGTGCGGCTCGCGACGGCAAGCATGGCTATTGGCAGATGAAGGAGTATATTTCACTTGGATTCAGCTACGGTTTTTAGGTCATGGAAATAGAACCGATAGCTTTCTTCCGCTCGCCATTCTCGTCGAAGTTTGGCATCCCGAAGCAGAGCGGACTTGTGGAGAATCTGCACGGCACAATAGAGTTTGTGCCCAAACATCGTTCGGCTGACGCCATTCGTGGCATGGAGGGTTTCGACTATCTGTGGCTTATATGGGGCTTCTCGGCCAATCGCCATGCGGCTACGAGTCCGGTGGTGCGTCCGCCGTTGCTTGGTGGAAACGTGAGGATGGGCGTGTTTGCCACACGCTCGCCCTTCCGCCCGAATGGGTTGGGACTCTCGTCGGTGAGAATTTCGGAGCTGGAGCTCGACGCGCCCAATGGTCCGCTGATTCATGTGCTTGGGGCCGACCTTATGGACGGCACTCCCATCTACGACATTAAGCCCTATGTGGTTTATGCCGACTCCCATCCCGACGCCCGCAGCGGCTTTGTCGACAGTCACGCCATCCGCAGGCTTGAGGTGGAAATGTCGGATGATGTGGTTTCGGCGTTCACAAAGGAAGAGCTGGAGTCGTTGCGTGGTGTGCTTGAGCTTGACCCGCGTCCGCAATATCAGGACATTCCCGAGAAAGTGTACGGAATGTTGTTTGCGGGAAAAGACGTGAAGTTCAGAGTGAGCGATGGAGTGGTGAGAGTGGTAGGAGTGGAGTGACATTGTCCTATCGATTTAGTGGATATTGCATGGATGCCATATTCTCCTAATATATGTAAAAAATGAACTGTTATTTGTTTACGGCAAAAAAAACTGTAGGAGGGATTTTTGTTCCTCCTACAGTTTTTTTTTATTAGTTTATAGCATTAGAAGCATTAGGCTTCGCTGTTAATTTTTTTCGCGTAATTATTCAGTTCACCACTGTGACCTTCCCCTGAGCAAAACGGGAAATAACATTTCCATCTCTGCGCTACAGATTCGCCTGAAAGTAGTTACCTTTGCACAGGCAAGTAAGTAGGTCATAATTGGCAATGGACTAAATTAGAACGGCAGGTCGTCAACCTTGTCCTCGGCATCAGCCATAGGAGCGGCAGGCTGAGCGGCGGCAGGCTGAGCGGGAGCGGCAGCGGGAGCCGGACCGAAAGCCGAGCCAGCCATAACGCCTGGCTGCATAGCTACAGAGGCAGGGTCAACCTGACGCACGTCGAAGGCGCGGATGCTGTTGAACCAACGTCCGTTGTACTCATGAGCGTCGATGTCGAAAGACACCGTCACTTCCTGGCCCACCTGGATGTTGAAACGCTGGATGCGGTCGTCGCCGAAAACGCTGAACACCATCTTCTTGGGATAAGCGTCGTGAGTCTCAACCACATATTCTTGAACCTTCCACTCTCCACGTGCCGATGTGCCAGTCTTGGCAGGCAGCGCGGTGATAATTTTTCCTTGTAATTCCATTGTTTTTGCTTAAGTATTTAAAGTGTAATAATTGCTTTTCTAAATGTGTGATAATTGCGTAGGATGGGGTTGGCGCATAAGCCGTGCCACACACATTCAATGTGCGAAGTTAGTAAATTTGTATTAAAACCCGAAACTTTTGCAAGGGTTTTTCTTCTACTCGAACTTTTTTTTGTATTTTTGTGATAGAGTTAGCCGATGTGGACTTTAAAATCACTATCTTTGCACTCGTAATAACTTGAAATAATAACATAAAAAATCAATAATATAATGCAATTCACATTATCAAGCGGAACGCTCAACGCGCGCCTTCAGACCCTCGCAAGGGTTATCAACAGTAAGAATACTATCAGTATACTCGACTGTTTCCTGTTCGAAATTGCTAACAACACGCTCACCGTCACTGCCAGCGACAATGAGAATGTAATGCAGTCGACCATTGAACTTGATGATTGCAGCGGTGACGCACGCTTCGCGCTGTCCAACCGTACAATACTTAATGCTGTGAAAGAGCTGCCCGAGCAGCCCCTCAGCTTCAGCGTGAACGAAGACGACCTCACGATAGAAATCGACTATATGAACGGTACGTTCAACTTCGCAGCACAGCCAGCCGAGGAATATCCCGTGGCTCCCGAAATGCAGGACGACCTCACCACAATAACCATTGAGTCGGGAGTGCTTGCCGAGAACATCTCGCGCTCGCTCTTCGCCACTGCCCAGGACGAGATTCGCCCGGTGATGGGAGGCGTCTACTTCGACCTTAAAGCCGACAGCCTCACCATCGTGGCCACCGACGGCCATAAGCTCGTGCGCAACCGTGTGCTCACTGTGTTTGCCGAGGAAACGCCTGCCTCGTTCATCCTGCCGCAGAAGCCCGCACAGCTGCTCAAGGGAGTGCTGGCAAAGAACGATTGCGACGTGGTGATTAAGTTCGACAGCCGTAGTGCCGAGGTGCGCTACGCCGACGGTATACTCAGATGCCGACTTATAGAGGGCCGCTATCCCAACTACAACTCGGTTATCCCAACTGCCAACACCAACTGCCTCACCATCGACCGCAAGTCGCTCATGAGCGCGCTAAAGCGTGTGCTTCCGTTTGCAAGCGAGAGCAGCCAGCTCGTGCGCTTCCACATCGAGAAGGGAATGCTCCGCCTTACAGCCGAGGACATCGACTTCGCCACAAGTGCCAAGGAGACCCTCACCTGCGACTACAACGGCGCAACTATGGACATTGGCTTCAAGGGCTCTGCCATCTACGACACACTCAACTGCCTGGTGAGCGACGAGGTGAACATTCAGCTTGCCGACCCAAGCCGCGCCGGAGTGATTGTGCCTGTCACTCAGCCCGAGGACCAGGACATTTTGATGCTGATAATGCCGATGCTGCTCAACGATTAGTCGAATTATTAATTATTGGTTATTGATTATTAATTGGCTGTTCGGTGCAGAGCATTCACAGGCGTGTCACCACGCGCCATGCAAGTGCATGAACATAAATAAAGAAAACAAACATTAATTTTTCGTGAGGTGTGTAAGGACCTATGATGCTCTTGAGGAGCACGTGCCCCTTCGCTCTCTCACGAAAAATCGTTTAAAAACGAAACCGAAGAAATGAAACTAAAATTAACCCGACCCCTTATAATTTTCGACCTTGAGACAACTGGTCTCGACCTTGTGCGCGACCGCATCATTCAAATCTCTTACATTAAAGTAATGCCCGACGGCGAGGAGCAGCGCGAGAATCTGCTTATCAATCCCGACAAGGCCATTCCGCAGGAAGTGGTAGAGCTCACAGGCATCAGCAACGACGATGTGGCCGACGCGCCAACATTCAAGCAGGTGGCCCAGCAACTCAACGAGAAGATGCAGGGATGCGACTTCGCCGGCTACAACTCCAACCATTTCGACATTCCTATGCTTGCCGAGGAGTTTCTGCGTGCAGGTATCGACTTCGACTTCTCGAAGTGCCGACTCATCGACGCCCAGACCATCTTCCACAAGATGGAACGCCGCAATCTTGCTGCTGCCTATAAGTTCTATTGCGGCAGAAAGATGGAGGAGGACTTCACTGCCCACCGCGCCGACGAGGACACCGAGGCTACCTACCGTGTGCTTATGGGCGAGCTCGACAAGTATGCGCCAGGAGTGCAGGAAGAGCCCGACCGCGTGCTGGAGAACGACATGGACTTCCTTGCCGAATTCTCAAAGCAGAACGACAATGTGGACTTTGCCGGACGCATCGTGTGGCGACCATTGCTCGACAAGGACGGCAAACCGCTGCTCGACAACGAAGGCAAGGAACGCCGATTCGAGGCTTTCAACTTCGGCAAATACAAGGGACGCTCGGTGGCCGACGTGCTCCGCATAGACCCTGGCTATTACAGCTGGATGATGGCGGGCGACTTCACCTTCAACACCAAGCAGGTGCTCACACGCATCCGTTTGAAGGGGTTTAATAAATAACCCAAGTTTCGCATGTTCGATAACAAATAAAGTTTCTCAATAACAAATAAAGTTATGCTCAAAGGCAAAAAGATAGTTCTCGGCATTACAGGCTCGATAGCAGCCTACAAGTCGTGCCTGCTCATAAGGGAGTTCATCAAGCAGGGGGCTGAGGTGCAGGTGGTCATCACGCCAGCAGGCAAGGAGTTCATCACCCCCATCACCCTCTCGGCATTGACCCACAAGCCCGTGGTGAGCGAGTTCTTCTCGCAGCGCGACGGCACTTGGAACTCGCACGTCGACCTCGGACTCTGGGCCGACGCCATGGTCATTGCTCCATGCACGGCAAGCACCTTGGGCAAAATGGCTCACGGCATTGCCGACAACATGCTCATCACCACCTATCTCTCGATGAAGGCCCCCGTGTTCGTGGCTCCCGCCATGGACCTCGACATGTATCGCCACCCGTCCACACAAGCCAACATGCTCACCCTGCAGTCGTACGGCAACATGATTGTGGAGCCGGCAAGCGGATTTCTTGCAAGCGGACTCGAAGGCAAGGGACGCATGGAGGAGCCTGCCATCATAGCACAGCGAGTGTCGGAATACTTCGACCGCCAGGACAGCGCGTCGCCGCTTAAGGGCAAGAAGGTTATGATAACGGCAGGACCCACCTACGAGAAGATAGACCCCGTGCGCTTCGTGGGCAACTATTCCAGCGGCAAGATGGGATTTGCCATTGCCGAGGAGTGCCGCCGCCGCGGAGCCGCCGTCACTATTGTGGCAGGTCCGGTGAGCTTGTCTTGCTCCAGTGCCATCAGCCGTATCGACGTGGAGAGCTGTGAGCAGATGTACGCCGCCGCCACTTCGGCTTTCAACGATTCTGACGTGGCAATACTCGCTGCCGCCGTTGCCGACTTCCGTCCTGCCACCGTGGCCGACCAGAAGATAAAGCGTGGCAACGACGACATGACCATTCAGCTTTGCCCCAACCACGACATTGCCGCGGCATTGGGCGCAGCCAAGAAGCCGGAGCAGACCATCGTGGCTTTCGCCTTGGAGACCAACGATGAGGAGGCCAACGCACAGCGCAAGCTTGAGAAGAAGAATGCCGATTTTATTGTGCTCAACAGTTTGCAGAACAAGGGCACGTGCTTCCGCACCGACGACAACCAGATTGAGATAATTAGCCGCCAAGGCAAGAAAGCCTATCCCAAATGCTCGAAGGCAGAAACGGCACAGTTTATCGTTGACGAGCTTGAACGGGTGGTAGAGGGCAAAACTCGTGGCGGCAAGTAAAATCCAAAACGTATATATATAATAATGTATAGAGCGAAACGTATATTGTGCACAGCATTGGCGGCAGCCTCCTTGGCTTTAGGGGGCGGCTCCGATGCCTGTGCCCAGGAGCTTAATGCCAAGGTCACCATCAACCATTCGCAGGTGCAGGGCACCGACGCCAGTGTGTTCGAGGAGATAGAGCAGAACCTTACGCAGTTCATCAACGAGAGGCAGTGGACCAATCTGCAATTTCAGAAGAACGAGCGCATTGCCTGCAATTTCAACATCACCGTCACCAAGTACGACAACACCAACAACGTCTTCACATGCCGTGCCGTGGTGCAGGCCAACCGCCCCGTCTACAATTCCACCTATACCACCACATTATATAACAACACCGACAACGACTTCAACTTCGAGTATGCGCAGTTTCAGCAGTTGCAGTTCAACGAGGAGCAGGTGGACAACCAGCTCATGGCTCTCGTGGCCTACTATGCCTATCTGATAATAGGTATCAATCTCGACTCCTTTGCCCCAATGGGTGGCGAGGACGTGCTGCAACGTTGCATGAACCTCGCCAACAACGCCCAAAACCTCAACTATCCTGGATGGAAGGCCTTCGACAACAGCCGCAACCGCTTTGCCATAATCAACGACTATCTCGACGGAGCCATGAAGCCCTTCCGGCAGTTGCAGTACGACTACTACCGCAACGGACTCGACGAGATGGCCACCAACGTGGAGCGAGGACGCACCAACATTACCACGGCACTCGAGGAATGCCTTAAAAAATGCCACGACGACCGCCCCCTGAGCCTCCTGCCACAGATATGGACCGACTACAAGCGCGACGAGCTTGCCAACATCTACAAGGGCAAGGGCACACAGAAGGAGAAGGAGAAGGTCTACGACATTCTCTTCGCCATTAACGCCAGCCAAAACACGGCTTGGGAAAAAATCAAAGAATAAACCATGCTTAAGATACTTGACATAAAGAATTTCACTCTTATCGACCATCTCACCATGCAGTTCTATCCCGGATTCTCCGTGATAACAGGTGAGACGGGTGCCGGCAAGAGTATTGTTATTGGGGCTATAGGACTGCTGCTTGGTAATAGGGCCGACGTGCGTCAGGTGAAGAAGGGTAGGGAGAAGTGTGTGATTGAGGCCACGTTCGACTTGAGCGTCTATCATTCCGACGTGCTGAAGGACTTCTTCGTGAATCACGACCTCGACTACGAGCCAAAGGAATGTATTCTTCGACGCGAGGTGAACGTAAGCGGCAAGAGCCGCGCCTTTGTCAACGACACGCCCGTAAACCTTGCTACCCTGCGCGAGCTTGGCGAACAGCTCATCGACATTCACAGCCAGCACCAGAACCTGCTGCTGAGCAAGGAGGACTTCCAGCTCAACGTGGTCGACATCATCGCACGCGACAAGCAATGCCTTGCCGACTATTGCGCCACATTTGCCGACTACCGAGAAGCCAGCCGGCAACTCGCCGAACTGAAACAGCTCATAGAGCGCAACCGCGAGAACGAGGACTTTCTGCGCTTCCAGCAGAAGGAGCTGGCCGACGCCAACTTGCAGGCCGACGAGCAGGAGTCGCTGGAGCAGACTGCCGAGATTATGAGCCATGCCGAGGACATTAAGCGTGTGCTGCACGAGGCAAGCCAATTGCTCGACAACGAGGAGACGGGCATCGTGAACGGAGTGAGAAGCCTTTCGTCGCAGCTCAACGGCATCGGCGAGATTTTTCATGAGGCAAACGAGCTGTCCGAACGTCTCGACAACTGCTTCATCGAACTTAAGGACATCGCACAGGAGATAGCCGCAAAGATGGACGACATTGAGTTCGACCCGCAGCGCATGAGCGAGATTACCTCGCGTCTCGACATCATCTATTCCTTGCAGCAGAAGTATCATGTGTCGGACGTCGACGGACTCCTTGCCAAACTCACCACTCTCGACGCCGAGCTCAGCGACATCGACAATGGCGACGAGCGGTTGCAGGAGTGCGAACAGCGTGTGGAGGCCTTGCGCGCCAAGTGTCAGGCCAAGGCCGATGTCCTGTCGGCTCTGCGCCGCAAGGCAGCCTTAGTGGTGGAGCAGGAACTCTCCAAGCTCCTTGTGCCGTTGGGCATCCCGAAGGTCAGGTTTAAGGTGGAGGTGAATCCCTGCGAGCTCACTCCGAGCGGTGCCGACAAGGTGGTGTTCCTCTTCAGTGCCAATTCCAGCACCGAGATGCAGCCCGTGTCGCAGGTGGCCTCGGGTGGCGAGATTGCGCGAGTGATGCTCTCGCTCAAGGCAATGATAAGCAAGGCGATAGGATTGCCCACAATCATCTTCGACGAGATAGACACAGGAGTGAGCGGACGTGTGGCAGAGCAAATGGCCCACATCATGCGCGACATGGGCGACTCCCACCGCCAGGTGATCTGCATCACACACCTGCCGCAGATAGCTGCCTTCGGCTCCAACCACTACAAGGTGGCAAAGCACGAGACAGCCGAAGGCACCGTGAGCACCATGACCCATCTCGACGAGCAGCAGCGGGTGGCAGAGATTGCCCAGATGCTTAGTGGCAGCGACATATCGCAGGCTGCCATCGACAACGCGAAGACGCTGTTGAAAATGAAGGAATAAACGCCCCGAAAAGGAATAAACGCCCTCGAAGAAGAATAAACAAAAAAAATAAGTATTAAAACCAAAAAATGAATCGTTTTGTAGTTTTAGTGTTTTCATTGCTGCTGACCGTTGCAGGCGTGCAAGCCCAACCGTCGCAAGTGAAGACTGCGGCCAAGTCGATGTTCCGGCTCACCGCATACGACTCTGCCGGCAACGCCACAAGCAACACATGCGGAGTCTTCGTTTCCAACAATGGCGAGGCCATAGGCGCATGGTCGGCCCTTGCCAACGCCGCCCGTGCCGAGGTGACCGATGCCAATGGCAAGACCTACGCCGTGCGCTCGCTCATCGGAGCCAACGAGCTCTACGACGTGTGCCGATTCCGTGTGGAGGCTGCCAAGACCCCTGCTGCCACTCTTGCCAAGTCGGTAGCCACAAAGGGAGCGAAGCTATGGCTTGTGCAGTCGTTCGACGCCAAGAAGGTGGCCGCCACGCAGTTTGAGGTGGAGCGCGAGGAGAACTTCATGGAGAAGTACGCCTACTACATCTTTGCCTATAACGACAAGGGCGGCGACGCCGGAAGTCTCTTTGTCAACGACAAGGGCGAGGTGGCAGGCCTGCTCCAGATATCGGAGACCACGCTCGACACCCATGCCGTAGACGCACGCTTCGCGGCAAGCCTCGCCTTCAGTGCCTTCGACGTCAACAATCCTCTCTACGCCAAGTCGGGCATACGTATGCAGCTGCCCGCCGACCGCAAGCAGGCTCAGCTCATGATGATGTTCTCAGCCGAGCAGCAGGACTCTGCCAAGTATGCAGGCTACATAGCCGACTACATTCAGCTATTCCCACAGGCCGTTGACGGCTACAGCACAAGCGCCCTGCGCAAGTCGGGCTATGGCGACTATGCAGGAGCCGATGCCGACATGCAGATGGCTCTCAAGAAGGGCGACAACAAGGCCGAGGCTCACGCTGAGTATTCGCGCGTGATGTATCAGAAGCTGCTCTACAGCAACGACTCGCTCTTCAATTTGTGGACTCTCGACAAGGCCCTGCAACAGGCCGAGGAGGCCTACAAACTCGACCCTCAGCCAGCCTACCGCCACCGCCAGGCTCAGATACTCTATTCCAAGAAGGATTTTGCCAAGGCCTACGACATCTTCTCCTCGCTCGCCACTTCAACGATGGCTAATAGCGAGGTGTTCTTCGAGGCAGCACAGTGCAAGACTCAGATGGGAGCCAAGAACGAGGAAATCATTGCCCTCCTCGACAGTGCCGTGGCCCATTGCGAGCGTCCATACACCCATGTGGCTGCCCCCTACATCCTCACCCGCGGCCAGATGCGCGACGCCATGAAGGACTATCGTGGCGCGCTTGCCGACTACAACGTCTACGACACCATCATGGTGGGACGTGCCTCTGCCGACTTCTACTACACTCGCTACCAGTGCGAGATGAACATGCGCCAGTATCAGCCTGCCCTCAACGACATCGCCCATGCAGCCTATGTGGCTCCTGCCGACATGCAGCCCATTTATCTTGCCGAGCTTGCCTCGTTGCAGCTGCGCGTCAACAAGCTTGAGGACGCCGTGCGCACAGCCGACATCTGCCTGCAAATCACTCCCGACTCCACCGATGCCCTCATCATAAAGGGCGTGGCTCTCAACGGACTGAAAAAGAAGAAGGAGGCCCTCGAATGCTTGCAGCGTGCCAAGGAACTGGGCGACCCGCGAGGCGAGGAGTTCATTAAGAAGTACAGCAATCAGTAGGAGGGTATGGTATCCCTGCCATATCCACTCTGCCATGATTGTACAGCCAATTTAGTGGAGGGTGTGTCAAAACTCTCTTATTCTTAAAAATCACAAAGCCCTGACTTTCACAAGCCAGGGCTTTGCTATGTCTAAAAGTTTTTGTAACATAAACAAAAACTCGTTGTACATCCACGCAAGAACGTACAACGAGTTTTTGTTATTTATATTGGGAGTTTTGACACGCCCTCCTCCTACTATATGTAAAGATAATTCTGAATAGTCACTTACTTATATTATTATTAAAAAAAAAGTAGTAGTGTGTTTATTTAAAACTTCTTCCGAGAATCTTCCAAGATTTTAATAATCGTCATCATCCGTCACGTCAGCCGCCTCAAGGTTCAGGTCCTCCGGGTCGGTGTCGAAAGTAGTGCGGTAGCTCTCCTCTGTGAGCTTGTCCTCGTCGAAAGTATCGTCATCATCGTCGTCGTCGTCGTCGTAGTTGTCCTCCGGCAGGTCGTCGTCCTCCTCCTCATCGTCGTCGTCATACTCTCGCTTGTGCACATCCTCCTCGTCGTCGCGGAATTTAGGCTTCTCCACCTCAGGCTTCTCCTTGGCAAAAATAGCCTCTACCCATCCGCCCTTAGGAATCTCAAGCACCTCGAAACCGTCGTTCACCTTCTTCTCGTACATGCCGCCCGGCTTGTGCAGGCGGTCCTTGGGCAGAGTGGTGGTGCTGATGTCGAAACCGCTCTCGATAATGTCCTGTATGCTCTGCGAGAGCGATTCCCATCCGCCGCCGAAGTTGCGGTCGAGCACCTCCATGAGCTTAGCAGCCGAGATATGGCGGATGTTCTCGTAGGTAAGGTCGGTGACGCGCATGATGGGACGCTTCTTAATGCCCCACTTGCCCGTGCCCGAGTCGTCGATGTTGAGGTTGGCAATCTTGAATCCGCGGTCCTCAATCTTCTTAATGATTTCCGGACGGTCCACCTTCACCTCCTCCAACTCGAAAGCTGTCTTGATGATAGTGATATAATGTCTGCGGTTGTCCTTGAAGTCGGCGTCCTTTTCGGCTGTTTCCCACATTCTCAGGATGTCGTTCTCCTGGGCTTCCCATACATTACTTTTTGTAAGTGTCTTGAGTGTCAAAGTTTTTTGTTGCTTCATATGTTATGTATTAAATATGATGTATTAAATACGTGCTGCAAAAGTATATACTTTACTTCTAATTTACAAGTTTTGATAAGGAAAATATTGGGTATCTCGCATATTTTTTCTAATTTTGTGCCCATATATGAGTGAACCTTTAGCTGAAAGAATGAGACCTCGCACTCTCGACGATTATGTCGGGCAGAAACATTTGGTGGGCGAGGGTGCCGTCCTGCGCAAGATGATCGACGCTGGGCGAATATCGTCGTTTATACTTTGGGGTCCTCCCGGAGTTGGCAAAACAACATTGGCGCAGATCATAGCCAACAAGCTTGAGACGCCCTTCTACACTCTCAGCGCGGTGACGTCGGGCGTGAAGGACGTGCGCGACGTTATCGACCGCGCCAAGAGCGGCAGGTTTTTCAACTCAGCCTCGCCAATACTCTTCATCGACGAGATTCACCGATTCTCCAAGTCACAGCAAGACTCGCTGCTCGGAGCCGTAGAGCGCGGAGTGGTGACGCTCATCGGAGCCACCACCGAGAACCCCTCGTTCGAGGTGATCCGGCCCTTGCTCTCGCGCTGCCAGCTCTATGTGCTCAAGCCCTTGCAACAGGACGACCTGCTTGGCTTGCTCCAGCGCGCCATAACCAAGGACGTGGAGCTCTCCAAGCGACACATCACCTTGCAGCAGACCGCCGCCATGCTGCGCTACAGCGGGGGCGACGCACGCAAGCTGCTCAACATACTTGAGCTTGTGGTAGAGGCCGACGGAGCCGACGAGATGGTGATAACCGACAAGATAGTGGAGGAGCGGCTGCAACAGAACCCACTGGCCTACGACAAGGACGGCGAGATGCACTACGACATCATCTCGGCATTCATCAAGTCGATACGCGGCTCCGACCCCGACGCCGCGCTCTACTGGATGGCACGAATGATAGAAGGAGGCGAAGACCCGCAGTTCATAGCACGCCGACTCGTAATATCGGCAGCCGAAGACATTGGACTTGCCAACCCCAACGCCCTGCTGCTTGCCAACGCAGCCTTCGACGCCGTGATGAAGATAGGATGGCCAGAGGGGCGCATCCCACTTGCCGAGGCCACAGTCTACCTCGCCACGTCGCCCAAGAGCAACTCTGCCTACAACGGCATAAACTCAGCCCTGCAACTCGTCAGGCAGACCGGCAACCTGCCTGTGCCCCTGCATCTGCGCAACGCCCCTACCGAGCTCATGAAGAATCTTGGCTATCACGACGGCTACAAGTATTCGCACGACTATCCCGACCACTTCGTGGAGCAGCAATACCTGCCCGACGCATTGGCCGGCAACACGCGCATCTGGCACGCCCAGCACTCGCCCTCGGAGGAGAAGTCGTATCAGCAAATGCTGAGGCTCTGGGGCGAGAGGTTTAAGGAGTGAGGGAGTCAAGAAAGGTCCTTAACTCCTTATTCTCCACCCCCAACCCCTCAATTCCAATAAAAAATAAAACTTTCATCAACTAAAACAAAAATAAAAACAAATTAAATGAAGATTGTAGTAATGGACGGTAATGGCGTCAATCCTGGCGACATTTCCTGGGAAAAGATAGAGCAGTTCGGACAGTTGACTGTCTATCCGCGCACAACACCCGAAGAGGTGCTCGACCATGTGGGCGACGCCGAGATTGTGCTTACCAACAAGACTGTTTTCGACGCCGAGATAATCTCACGCCTCACCAACACCAAGTACATTGGCGTGTTGGCCACAGGATACAACGTGGTCGACCTTAAAGCCGCAAGAGAGCATGGTATAGTAGTGACCAATATTCCTGCCTACAGCACCGACAGTGTGGCGCAGATGACATTCGCCCACATTCTCAACGTAACCAACCGTGTCGACCACTACGCACGAGCCTCGCGAGAGGGCGAGTGGAGCCGCTGCCCCGACTTCTGCTACTGGGACCAGCCGCTCATGGAGCTCTCTGGCAAGACAATAGGCATAGTGGGATTGGGACACATCGGAATGAAGGTGGCGCGCATAGCACACGACTTCGGTATGGACGTGTTCGCACTCACAAGCAAGGACGCCACATCCCTGCCTGAAGGCATACAGAAGACAACGCTTGAAGGAATTCTCGGAGCCAGCGACATAATCTCGCTGCATTGTCCACTCACCAACTCCACACGCGAGATAATCAACGCCGAAAGCCTCGCCAAGATGCGCAAGGGCACCATACTCGTCAACACCGGACGCGGACCTCTCGTCAACGAAGCCGACGTGGCAGCCGCCCTCCACACAGGACAGCTCGCAGCCTACTGCGCCGACGTGATGTGCTCTGAGCCACCATCATTCGACAACCCGCTCTTCCAGGAGCCCAACGCCTTCATCACCCCCCACGTGGCATGGGCCACAGTAGAGGCGCGCCTGCGACTGATGGACATTGCCGAAGGCAACATCAAGGCATTCTTGAGTGGCAATCCAGTAAACGTAGTGAACTGAGAGATATATGATACCACACGAAGAATTGTACGGTCCGTTGCTCAACGTCGTTGAGTTTCTCGGCACCTTCGCCTTTGCAATCTCCGGTATACGTCATGCGGCAGCCAAGCACTTCGACTGGTTTGGCGGTTTCGTCTGTGGCATTGCAGTAGCCATCGGCGGCGGTACGCTGCGCGACATGATGCTTGGAGTCACCCCCTTCTGGATGACCTCCTCCATCTACATCATCTGTACCTTCCTTGCACAGATGTTTGTCATAGTGTTTGCCCGCTCGCTCAAGCGTCTCGACAACACATGGTTCTTCTTCGACACCCTCGGTCTTGCCCTCTTCACAGTGGCCGGACTACAGAAGACCCTCGACTGCGGACATCCCTTCTGGGTGGCGATAATTATGGGTACCATCACGGGTTCGGCAGGCGGTGTCGTGCGCGATGTCTTGCTCAACAACGTGCCCGTGATTTTCCAAAAGGAAATCTACGCCATGGCAAGCGTCTTAGGCGGACTTGCCTATTGGGGCCTTGTGGAGTGGGGCTGCGACATGACAATCTCTGTTATTATAGCCTTCTTCGTCATCGTGGCAATACGCATTCTCGCCGTGAAATACCACATTTCGCTGCCAGTACTGAAGGAGGAGGAGTAAAAAAAGAAAATTGGAAAGCTGACTATCAGAGAAAAAGCAAAAAAGTGATAAAAAGGTAATGAAAAATTTGGCAGTTCCAAAAAATAACATTACCTTTGCACTCGATTTGAAGACATGGTTCCGTAGCTCAGTTGGATTAGAGCAACAGCCTTCTAAGCTGTGGGTCTTGGGTTCGAACCCCAACGGAATCACACTTCAAACATTAGCTTCAAATTTTTGGGATAAGCGGTAGTCTTCTGTTATACAGGTGATTACCGTTATTTTGTTTGTATCAAGTTACCATAATTAATAGAAACCTTACACTTCTATTTATAAAATTATAGCCTGTAATTGACAGGTAAAATACAACTAATGCCGCAAAAATGCCGCAAATTTTTCATCACATTAAATATCAAATAACCTATACACCACTAGTGTATATTGTTCCCTTAAAGGAAAGTTGTGTAATGTTGTACATGTTGTAAAATATGTTTTATTAGTTATACATTTTTTAATGATTCAAGTGCAAAGGTACTTATTGAAAATTGAAAACATGGAATATATTTGAGATTTAATTAAGAAACAATACTTAAAGTTTACTAATTGATTAGGCTTTTAAGGATTTTAGGTATAAATGATTTTGGACAGCGTGATTGGCTTCGCTCTATGGTAAGCGACTTCTATTGGTTTGCTGTGATGATGACTATCTGCATAAGCTTTATCATGTGCTGCTCCAGTTGCTCCACTCCCAAACCAGTAGTCCTCGAACGCACCCTTCACGACACAGTACATGTCAACAACCTTCGCCTTGATAGCTTTTTACTAATTTCCGCAGATGTTTTAAGAAAGAGTATGGAATTACGCCTTCCGAGGTGACTGCAGGAGGTATGGCTTAGGGCCATAACTCCTTTATTTTTCTCAAAAAAGCGTAAGAAATACACTCATTTAATGATTTGTACACTTTTTCGCACGATTTGTCCACCTTTGTAATAGACATTTTGCGTAATTTTGCCGTATAATTTACGAGTATTATAAAACCTATTAAAGAAAACCTCAATTTCAAGTAATGAACAAAGGTGTAAAACTTCTATTATTAATGCTTATGTTGCCTATGGCTATAGCCTCGGCAGCAGGCAAGAAACCGATAAGCGAAAAGAAGATGTCGGCTTATCTCATGGTGTTTCATCGCGACGACACTCATAGCTTGTATATGGCTTTGAGTCGCGATGGCTATCATTTCACTGCTCTTAATAATGCGCGTCCGGTAATAAGTGGCGACACTATAGCAGAGCAACGTGGCGTGTGCGACCCGCATATATATCGCGGTCCTGACGGTGCTTTCTATCTTGCAGCCACCGACCTTCATATCTTCGCGCAACGCGAGGGTAAGCGTGCAACGGAATGGGAACGTGACGGAGCCACATACGGATGGGGCAACAATCGTGGACTTGTGCTGATGAAGTCGCGCGACCTTATCCATTGGACTCACACTGTGGTCAACATCAACGAGATGTCGCCCGAGCTTGCCGATATCGGTTGCGCTTGGGCTCCAGAGACTATCTACGACGAGAAGGCTGGACGACTGATGATTTATTTCACCATGCGTCATAAGAATGGACCTAACAAATTGTATTATGTTTATGTCAACAACGATTTCAACCGTATCGAGACCACACCTAAGCTTCTCTTTGAGTATCCTGACACTAAGATAACAGCCATTGATGGCGACATCTGTTATGCGCAGGGCAAGTATCATTTGTTTTATGTGGCACATGACGGTACTCCTGGTATTAAGCAAGCCACATCGGAGAATATTAACAGCGGTTGGCAGTACGACCCTGCATGGTGCGACCCAGAGCCTACTGCTTGTGAGGCTCCTACTGTGTGGAAACGCATTGGCGAGGACAAGTGGATACTGATGTACGACCACTATGGACAGAAGGTGCACAACTTTGGCTTCGTGGAGACAACCGACTTCAAGACGTTCCGCCCGCTTGGACATTTCAATGAGGGCACAATGTTTGCCACTAACTTCGACCAGCCTAAGCATGGAGCTGTGGTGCAGATAACGGAGAAGGAGGCGAAGAGAATGTTGAATGTTGAGTTTTGAATGTTGAATTGTCGGCTGACGCCAATTTTGAATGTTGAATGTTGAATTTTGATTTTTGACAAATAAAAAATATATGAAGAAATTTTTTGTTTCTGTGCTTCTCGCACTTGCTCTCTGCCCCTCGCAGACCAAGGCGCAGCAGAACCCAATTCTCCCCGGCTTTCATGCCGATCCGGAGATAGTATACAGCAATCTCACCCACCGCTACTACATCTATTCCACAACAGATGGAGCGCCAGGTTGGGGCGGATATACTTATCAATGTTTCTCGTCGGCTGACCTTAAGGAATGGCGCGATGAGGGCGAGGTGCTTAATGCCAAAAATGGTCAGATACCTTGGGCCAACGGCAATCTGTGGGCTCCTGCCATTCAGGAAGTGAAGGTGGGTAAGGGTAAATACAAGTACTATCTCTATTATAGTGCCAACCACAAGGCAGGCGGTGGCAAGGAGATAGGTGTGGCTGTGAGCGACAGTCCTACTGGTCCGTTTGTAGATCATGGCAAGTCGATAATAAACACCATTCCCAATGGTTGCCGCGGACAGCAGATTGACGTGGACGTGTTCATTGACCCACGCTCAAAGAAGCCTTACCTCTATTGGGGCAACGGCTATATGGCTGGAGCAGAACTTCAGAAGGACATGACAGCTATAAAGCCACAAACCCTGAAAGTGCTCACTCCCGATGGTGGAACCTTGAAAGATTATGCCTATCGCGAGGCTCCATACGTGTTCTTCCGTAACGGAATCTACTACTTCATGTGGTCGGTTGACGATACTGGCTCTGCCAACTATCATGTGGTTTATGGCACAGCCAAATCGCCGCTTGGTCCGATAACTGTAGCCAAGGAGCCTATTGTCATTCAGCAAGACCAAAAGCACAGTATCTATGGCACAGCTCATAACTCCGTTATAAATGTTCCGGGTACAGACGATTGGTATATTGTCTATCACCGTATCAACAAATATTTCATCTATGCTGATGAGAAGCCTGGCATTCACCGTGAGGTGTGCATCGACCGTATGGAGTTTAATGCTGATGGAACTATCAAGCCCGTCACGCCATCAAATGCCGTAGTTAACAAGGATGGTTCTATCGACCTGATAGCTAATGGCAATCCGCTTTTCAAGCATGTTCATACTGCCGATGCAGCCGCATACGTTGAGGGCGACACTCTTTGGCTTTTTGCAGGACACGACGAGGACGACGCTCCAAGAAATGAGTATAAGATGAATGACTGGCTCACATTCTCCACAACCGACCTAAAGCATTGGCATCAACATCCCGTAGGTCTCGACATTTCTGCCTTTAAGTGGGCTGACAGCAAGCAGGCTTTTGCAGGACATGTGGCAAAGCGCAATGGCAAGTACTACTGGTATGTGTCTACCAACTGGTGTGGCATAGGCGTGGCTGTGAGCGACAAGATTACGGGTCCGTACAAGGATGCGTTGGGCAAACCATTGCTTACCAATAAAGACTGTCGTGGCTCAAAGCACAGTTGGGCGTGCATCGACCCTGCCATCTTCATCGACGACGACAATACACCTTATATTATATGGGGCAACCGCCAGTGCTATATTGCCAAACTCAAGGATAACATGATTGAGATTGATGGCGACATACATCAGCTCGACCTTGGCGACGATTTCCCATTCACCGAGGCTCCGTGGGTGCACAAGCGCAATGGCAAGTACTATCTCACCTATGCCGTGAGTTGGCCAGAGCGTATGGGTTATGCCATGAGCGACAATATCATGGGACCTTGGAAACCGATGGGACTCATCGATGGAGTGTCGGGCAACAGCAACACCACTCATCCGTCTATTGTGAAGTTCAAGGACCAGTGGCTCTACTTCACTCATGATGGTTCGCTGCACGACGGACACTCGTATAAGCGAAGTGTAGTTATGAAGACATTGGAGTATAACAGCGATGGGTCGATAAAGCCGATTGACAGTACTTCTGGGGGGCACGCATCAAGGTCGCTCGTGAGGTGACTGTGCCACTCGCATTCCTCGACAAGTTAGTTTGCTCGACAAATAAATAGAAGTTAGAAATCAAAGGGGCAGAAGTTAAAGACTTTACATTTTTTGTTTTGTGGGATATATCTTTCAAAACAAATGTATTGGTCTTGACTTCTGCCCTTGATTTTTTTATCTATCCTTATACATATCGTCATAATACTTCTGATAGTCGCCCGAAGTCACATTGTCCATCCATGCCTGGTTGTCGAGATACCAGCGTACGGTCTTCTCGATGCCTTCCTCAAACTGAAGCGATGGCTCCCAACCCAGTTCGCGCTGAAGTTTGCGCGAGTCGATGGCATAGCGCATGTCGTGGCCCATACGGTCGGTTACGTGTGTGATGAGGTTGAGGTCCTCACCTTCCTTGCGTCCCAAGAGTCGGTCTACAGTCTTGATGAGCACGTGTATGATGTCGATGTTCTTCCACTCGTTGAAACCGCCGATGTTGTAGGTGTCGGCTATTTTTCCCTCATGGAAGATAAGGTCGATTGCGCGTGCATGGTCCTCAACATATAGCCAGTCGCGCACGTTCAGTCCCTCGCCATATACTGGCAGAGGCTTGCGGTGGCGAATGTTGTTTATGAAGAGCGGAATGAGCTTCTCGGGGAACTGATATGGGCCATAGTTGTTGGAACAGTTGGTCACGATGGTTGGCATTCCGTATGTGTCGTGGAAGGCACGCACGAAATGGTCGCTCGAAGCTTTTGAGGCAGAGTAGGGCGAATGGGGGTTGTACTTCAAGTCCTCTGTGAAGAAGTCTTCGCCATAAGCGTGGTGGTGGCTGCTCGAAGCCTTGGTTGTGAATGGCGACTCGATGCCTTCAGGATGTGTAAGCTCCAGCGCGCCATACACCTCGTCGGTAGAGATGTGGTAGAAACGCTTGCCTTCGTATTTCTCGGGCAGCGACTCCCAGTAGAGCTTGGCGGCCTGCAGCAGAGTGAGTGTGCCCATCACGTTGGTGCGTGCGAAGGTGAAGGGGTCCTTGATAGAGCGGTCGACATGACTCTCGGCAGCAAGGTGGATGATGCCGTCGACGTGGTGTTCCTGCATCAGGCGCATTACAAGCTCGAAGTCGCAGATGTCGCCCTTTACGAATGTGTAGTTGTCGCGGTTCTCTATGTCCTTGAGGTTGGCTAGGTTTCCCGCATACGTCAATTTGTCGAGATTGATGATATGATATTCGGGGTACTTGTTGACGAAAAGTCTAACTACGTGTGAGCCGATGAATCCGGCTCCTCCAGTGATGATGATTGTTCTCATAGTTGTTTATGATTTAAAATTAATAATGGTTAGTTGTTGTCAGCAAGTTGCTTGATGCACTTCTTCAGCGAGTCGGTCCAGTAAGGCACTCTTATGCCGAATGTGCTTTTCAGCTTCGACTTGTCGAGCACGGAGAAGTGCGGACGCTTCACGGGACTTGGAAACTCCTCGCTGTAGCAAGGCTGTATGTCGCATGTGTTGCCCGACAGTTCGCAGATAATCTTGGCGAAGTCGAACCATGAGCATACGCCCTCGTTGGAGAAGTGGTAGATGCCCGTCTTGTCGAGTTGTCGGGTGTTGATGATGTGGGCTATGGCGTCGGCAAGGTCGCCGGCAAAGGTAGGTGTTCCCACTTGGTCGAACACCACCTTGAGCGAGTCCTTCGATGCTGTTAGGCTCTGCATAGTCTTCACGAAGTTCTTGCCCCATTGCGAGTAGAGCCAAGCCGTGCGCAGGATGATGTGTTGGCATCCGGTGGCCTCTATAGCCTTCTCGCCTGCAAGTTTTGTTTTGCCGTATACTCCGAGTGGGTTGGTAGGCCAGTCTTCGCGGCATGGAATGTTGCGGTCGCCCTGGAACACATAGTCGGTTGACACGTGTATCAGTGTGCCTTCCACCTCCTTCATTGCTGTGGCGAGATTGCCTGCTGCCGTGTTGTTGATGAGGTTGGCAGTGTCGAAGTCAGATTCTGCGCGGTCTACATTTGTATAGGCGGCACAGTTGACGATGATTTCAATATTGTTCGCCTTCACCATTTTGCGTATGGCTTCGAGGTCTGTGATGTCGAGGTTCTCGTATCCCTCAGCCACATCTGTGAAGATATAGTTGTCGTTACTTTCTTTTGCCACACGTTGCATCTCGTGTCCGAGTTGTCCGTTGGCTCCAGTTATGAGTATATTCATGATGTATTGGTTTTATCTGTAAGGTTTATTAAAAAGGAGAGTCAAAGTCCTTCAGCATAACATGCTTGGTGTCTTTCTCGCTGAGTATGGCCTTGTCGGTAGGTATGCGCCAGTCGATGCCCAATGAGTCGTCGAGTATGGATATGCCTCCGTCTGCCTCCGGATGGTAGAAGTTGTCGCATTTGTATTGGAACACAGCCACATCGCTCAATACTGCAAAGCCGTGAGCAAACCCCTTCGGAATGAAGAACTGGCGATGGTTGTCCTCTGAGAGCTCCACAGCCACATGCTTTCCGTATGTAGGGCTTCCCTTGCGTATGTCGACAGCCACATCAAGCACGCGGCCCTTTACACAACGCACCAGTTTGCTTTGTGTGAATGGGGGACGCTGGAAATGCAGTCCGCGCATCACTCCATACGACGACATGCTCTCGTTGTCCTGGCAGAAGTCCACCTTGCCCACTTTCTCTTCAAACTCTCGTTGTGAGTAACTCTCGAAGAAATAGCCTCGCGCATCCTTGAATATGCGTGGCTCGATGATTACCACTCCCTCAATATCAGTTTTTATTACTTCCATATTGTTTTTATTGCGTTTTGTTCTTTATATATTATAATGTAGAGATTGCATGATTTATTGTGTAAATCATTGCAAAGTTAACTAATTATTTTTTTACCTCGTCATTATAGGGTAGTCATAACTCGTGAGAATGTAAAAAAAATAAAAAATCTAAGATTTTGTAATATAGAGTTTGCAAATAAAGAAATAAATATTACCTTTGCAAAGTTAAACAACAGTCACACAAAAAATGGAAGCTTTCTTCAAGACACACAAATACCTCGTTGAGCATACGGACGCTCCAGTTAGACGAGATCTCATGGACGAGATCAACTGGAACGACCGCCTTATTGGCATTAAGGGTACTCGTGGTATTGGAAAGACCACGTTTCTGTTGCAATACGCCAAGGAGAACTTTGCTGCCGACGACCGCCGCTGCCTGTATGTGAACATGAACAACTTCTACTTCCAAGGACGTGGCATAGCCGACTTTGCAGCCGATTTCTACGCGCGCGGAGGTAAGGTTCTGCTTATCGACCAGGTGTTTAAACAGCAGGATTGGAGCAGCGAGCTTCGCCAGTGCTACGACCAGTGTCCAGGACTTAAGATTGTGTTCACTGGGTCGAGTGTGATGCGCTTGAAGGAGGAAAACCCCGAATTGGGCGGAATAGTAAAGAGCTACAATCTCAGGGGATTCTCCTTCCGCGAGTATCTCAATCTGCTCACTGGCAAGAACTTCGCTAAATACACTCTTGACGACATTCTTGAGCGACACGTCGATATTGCCAATGAGTTTGCTCAGCAGATTGACATTCAGTCGCATTTCACCAATTATCTTCATCATGGTTTTTATCCCTTCTTCCGCGAGCATCGCAACTTCGAGGAGAACCTGCTGAAGACAATGAACATGATGACCGAAGTCGACATTTTGCTCATCAAGCAGATAGAGCTGAAGTATCTCACCAAGATAAAGAAACTGTTCTATCTTCTTGCCGTTGAGGGACCTAAGGCTCCAAACATAAGCAATCTTGCCAGCAATATCGAGACAAGTCGTGCCACCGTGATGAACTACATCAAGTATTTGTCGGACGCGCGTCTTATCAACATGATTTACCATGTGGGCGACGATTTCCCCAAGAAGCCCTCTAAGGTGATGATGTATAACCCGAATCTGATGTACGCTATCTATCCCATTGTGGCTAACACACAAGATGCTATGGAAACGTTTTTCGTTAACTTGGTGTGGAAGGACCATAAGGTGAATCAGGGCAACAAGGATGCTTACTATATCGTGGACGAGCGGTTGAAATTCAAGATTGTTGACGGCGCCCATTCGGCAAGGCAACGCAACGCCCCCGACATTCTCTATGCTGTCTACAATTCTACCGTAGGACACGACAACTACATTCCCTTGTGGATGTTCGGATTATTATACTAAAACAAAATACACTAACATTTTTTATTTTATAACAAAATGGCTAAAGAAAAAAAGTTTATCACATGTGATGGTAACACAGCTGCCGCTCACGTGAGCTACATGTTCACTGAGGTTGCTGCTATCTATCCTATCACTCCGTCATCTCCGATGGCTGAGCACGTAGATGAATGGGCTGCCAAGGGTCGCAAGAACCTCTTCGGTCAGCGAGTTTCTATCCAGGAAATGGAGTCGGAGGCTGGTGCTGCCGGCGCATTGCACGGCTCACTTCAGGCTGGTGCCCTCACTTCAACTTACACTGCTTCGCAGGGTCTGTTGTTGATGATTCCTAACATGTACAAAGTTGCTGGCGAGTTGCTGCCTTGCGTGTTCAACGTGTCGGCTCGTACATTGGCTTCTCACTCTCTCTGTATCTTTGGTGACCACCAGGACGTTATGGCTTGCCGTCAGACTGGCTTCGCTATGTTCTGCTCTGGTTCAGTGCAGGAGGTTATGGACCTCTCGGCTGTTCCTCACCTCGCTACACTTGAGACTTCTGTGCCTTTCATCAACTTCTTCGATGGTTTCCGCACATCTCACGAGTACCACAAGATCGAGGAGATGGATATGGAAGACATCCGTCCGTTGGTAAACCCAGAGTATATCAAGCGTTTCCGCGACCGTGCTCTTACTCCTGAGCGTCCTGTTACTCGCGGTACTGCTGAGAACCCTGAGACATTCTTCACACATCGTGAGGCTTGCAACGAGTACTACGACCGTATTCCTGAGGTAGTAGAGAAGTACCTCGGCGAGATGACTAAGATCACTGGCCGTGAGTATCACCTCTTCAACTACTATGGAGCTGAGGATGCCGAGAACGTTATCATCCTCATGGGTTCGGCTACAGAGCCTGCTCGCGAGGCTATCGACTACC